>JAAGKN010000787.1_pt1 | contig 50038 bp, 38 predicted proteins | sample 6206371 | NCBI WGS metagenome assembly JAAGKN01 (sample SAMN11533720, study PRJNA540317) | gut metagenome | isolation source: fecal pellets from male and female animal of same cohort | host: Peromyscus leucopus | place: USA:CA | collected 2017 | reverse complement strand
TAATGTATTCGTGGGTTGGAGAATAATATGTCTTGCTCATAATGGTTGATAATTTTAATGTTGGTTTTAAGATTATTATTTTTTGTATGATTTTTTATAGAATTTCTTTGCTGTTACTCGTGCAGGGAAGATTTTGCGACGAACACGGACTTTTAATTCAGTGTCTTTAGCTGCATATGGGGTTGCGATTAGAGCGGCAGCAATACTTTTATCGACAGAGATTCCGCGATAACCTGTAGTTATATAGCCGATAACTTCGTCCTTTTCATTAAGTACCTCACATCCATGGCGAGCTATAGCACGATCAAGAATTTCCAGTCCAACCAATTTACGGGGTGCACCTTCGGCTTTCTGGCGGGCCACAACCTCCCGACCGATAAATTGCGGTTTGTCAAGTTTGACAAACATTGAAAGGCATGCTTCAACCGGAGTTATATCATCTGCGAGTTCATCGCCATACAATGGAAGTCCTACTTCAAAGCGCAAAGTGTCGCGACAACCTAAGCCGCAGGGGGCAGCTTTGCCTGAGTCCATTAATATATCCCACAATTTGACAATGGTTTCATGATCTGAATAAATTTCAAATCCATCTTCCCCAGTGTAACCGGTACGGCTTACAATCATCGGTTTGCCATCATATGTTGTTTCAAGAAAAGTATAGAATACCAAATCTTTACAGCGGATATTCAATATCTCTTCCATTACGTTCTCAGCCAATGGCCCTTGTACAGCCAATTCTCCGTATCGGTCGCTGGCATTTTCTATAGTGACATCAAATGTTGTTGCCTGATCATTGATCCAAGCTACATCCTTAGCTATATTTGAGGCGTTGATCACAAGAAGGAAGTCATTGTCGTTTCTTTTATAGACTAAAAGGTCATCAACTACACCACCTTCTGTATTCATCATCATTCCATACAATATCCCACCGTTTGGTAAGCCGGTTACATCGTTAGTGAAGACATAATTAACAAATTTTTCGGCTTGAGGGCCAGTTATGAAGACTTCACCCATGTGAGATACGTCAAATACGCCACATGCTTCCCGCACGGCATTGTGCTCTTCAACAATGCCCTGATACTGGATAGGCATGTCGAAACCACCAAAAGGACTCATTTGGGCTCCAAGGGCAACATGCCGATCATGCAAGCAAGTCTTTTTCATTTCTTCCATTTTTATAAATGTTTTGATTAGGTTTTTTAGAATATAAGGTTAACTAATTCTTGTTTTGTAAGGCCTGGAATCAGATTATGCAGATTGATGGAATCCAATTTTTCTGAGACATAGGACTTTTCATAAGGAATACCGATCATCAGTGATTTTAATTCACCGGCTGCATCTGAGTTCTCCAAATAATCTCCGCTCATGTCAAATTCGGAAATAAGGCCATGTGAGATCTCGATATTGAGACATATTTCCCCTATTCCGTCAATTCGTTCTGTCACGCAGAGACTACCTTTGGGATTCTTACCTCTCAACCATGATTCATCATAATAACTTGCTTCAATTTTCTCGATTCCACTTAAATCAGCATTTGACAATGTCATGATGTTGCCACTATCGGGAACCGTTTTGAGAATGTGTGTCAGGAAGTCAGTCAATGACAGATCCGGGAGGTTCTCTTTTATGGTGGTTACACGACTACGGGTAGACTTTACGCCATGTGACTCCAGTTTTTTTTGAGATGGATTTAGTGTATTACTCATTAATATCGGGTCATAGTCATAAAGCATCGTGCCATGTACAATACTTCTGCCAGGAATATGATAATAAGAATTTCCGGAGACCTTTCTACCATCAATCAAAATATCATTGCGGCTATTATCGGTTGCATTCAATCCAAGCTTACACAATGAAGCTGCGACCATTGAGGTATATTTACTGAATGTCCTACAAACATCGTCGGATGAGGTGATATATGAAAACATGATGTTATTCATATCTGCTAAAACTGCCCCTCCTCCACTTTTTCGCCTTACAATCTCCACACCGTTTGCTTGGCAATAATCTACATTAACTTCTTTGGATAATTGTTGATTTCGTCCGATGATCACAGTCGGTTTTACCTGCCAAGCGAAGAAGAAGTCCCGGCTAGGAAACTTCCTGGCAAGATATTCCTCTTCAGCAAGATAGAATGCCAAGCGTCGAGGGGTGGATTCATTGTTGACGACTAAATCCATAATAGTGATTCATGTATATTAGCTGTAAGGAGCCTTTATTATTGAGGCCTGTGCAAAAGTAATAAAATTTATGAATAATACATCATTTAGTCCTAAAAAATAATTTGGAGATGATTTAACAATTAAATATCTGTTAACAATAAATTCTGCGTCTGCTTCGTTAATCATTAAAACAAATACATTATGCCTATGGATAAAAATTCTACTCCTTCAACAATTATATCACAATCCCAGATGCCCGATTTGAATATGCCGGCAAAAGAAACCATTGCAAAAATCAAACAATTTGCCCGTGCCTATTCTTTTGCTCAGACGTCCAACCACTCTCTTGGAAATTTAGTTTTAAATTAATCAGATGACCATATCTCTCATCGTCATATCCTTCATTCTTTTTGGGGGATTGCTTTATTGTGTGTGGCTTTTACAAAAGCATTCACAGCAGTCAAAATCATTGCGGCAGGAAAATCTCGCTCTCCAAATCAATGGAGAGAAAATAAGGGTTGAAGCCATGTCAAAGGTTGAAACCTTGAATTCATCTCTCATTGACGCAAAAAATGAAAATAGCGATTTAACCCAAAAAACAGAGGCCCTATATCAGCAGTTGATGATGGTTAAGGAAGAAAATTCAGCGCTTTCGACGCGCATCGAAATGTTGATGAGAGAGAAGGAAAATACTGACAAGTTGCGTTTAGAGCAAGAGAAAATATTGGAAGCACGCTTTAAGAATCTTGCTAACGACATCCTGAAACAAAATTCATCAGAACTCAAAGAACAAAACGAAGAAAGGCTTAGAGAAATTTTACAACCTCTGCACTCGAACATCGAAGAATTCCGGAAAACAGTCACTGAAACGTATAATAATGAGGCTCGCGAGCGATTTTCATTATCTGAGCGTATTAAAGACTTAGTGACACTGAATCAATCCATTTCCAGGCAGGCTCATGAATTGTCTGAAGCTCTTCGTGGTGACAGTAAAGTCCAGGGCGATTGGGGAGAAATGGTGCTTGAATCAATCCTTGAAAAGTCCGGTTTGCAAAAGGATGAAGAATATTTTATACAGGCTACCACTGACGAATCAGGGAATACATTAAGGAATGAAGACGGGACATTGCTTCGACCGGACGTTGTTGTCCGTTATCCGGATAAACGTTTTGTTGTAATTGATTCAAAAGTTTCGTTGACAGCATTTGTTGATTATGCAAATGCCGATGATGATGAGACTAGACGTGTCGCTTCTATGCGCCATGTGCGTTCTGTACGCAAACATATTGATGAGCTCGCAAGAAAACGTTATCAGGATTATGTGGGCGAATGCAAACTGGATTTTGTAATGATGTTTATCCCAACCGAACCGGCTTATATTGCAGCGATGCGTATTGACTCCTCGCTATGGCAAGAAGCTTACGATAAAAATGTTCTGATCGTTTCTCCTACACATTTAGTATCAGGATTGAAGCTTATAGCTCAACTTTGGAGTCGTGATCGCCATACCCGAAATGCAATTACTATTGCAGAGGAAGCTGGAAAGATGTATGACAAATTCGCAGACTTTACTAAAGACATGGAGAAAATAGAAAAAGCCCTCGGCTCAACCCGAAAGGCTTTTGATGATGCAATGACAAAATTAAGCTGCGGAACAGGTAATTTGGTCACACGTGCCCAAAATCTTCAGAAACTTGGAGTTAAGGCGAATAAACAGATTTCGGCATCAATCAGCCGAAGCAATTTGTTGACAGACGATTAGATTAGTGCTATTCTTTCACGGTAAATCCGGCATTAAAAATTGCCTCTTTCACCTGATCGTCGTCAACGGCACCTTCAACAACCGCATCTCCGGTCTTTAGATCTACTGAGACAGATTCTACACCTTGTAATGATGCGATTGCTTTTTGTACGGAAGACTGGCAATGTGCACAAGCCATTCCTTCAATGTGAAATATTTTCTTCATGTCGTTCATTTCGGATTCTAAATTATTATGTATGGATTCTTCATGTTTATGTTTAACTCCTGCATAAATCAGTAGTCCGATTAGGATCACACTGCAAATGCTTTCGAAAACCCCAATACCCGAAGTGTGGCAATGAGATGAAAATTCTGAAATTGAAGGTATAAACCATTCGCGAGGGAGAAGATAGTCGATCATCAGACCCATTATCATAGCAGTAATGACTACTGATCCGACATAGATATGGGTGCTTTTGCGGCCTAAGGTTTTTGACAGTATCATCATTGAGGCAAAATTAGCTGCCGGTCCGGCCATGAGTAATACAAAACCGACTCCGGGAGTGAGGCCTTTGCATATCAACGACAATGCAATTGGTATTGACCCTGTTGCGCAGATATACATTGGAACAGAAACAACTACCATGACCAGCATAGCGAGAAGTGGATAGCGGCTTAAGCCCAAAAAGAGTTCATCTGGGACCAAAACGGTTATCAAAGCAGCAATGACAAGTCCTATCACAAGCCATTTGCCGACATTCGCAACCATATCTACCAGTCCATAACGGAAAGCCTCTGTTATTTTTTGAAAAAATGATTTAGGAGCGTTTATATCCTCAGTTATAGCACAGGCACTATGACCTTGGGCTCCGGCGGTATCCGGATTTTCAGGATCTAACTTGCTTACGGCTATCCCTCCCAAAGCGGCGCCTAAAAGGGCCCCGATAGGACGAAGAATCGCAAATGGTAATCCTAATAAAGAATATGTGGCAGCAATACTATCCACTCCGGTTTGAGGAGTTGCTATCAGGAATGACGTCGATGCGCCTTTTGAGGCTCCTTGTCGCCGCAGAGAGACTGCAGTCGGCAGTACTCCGCATGAACATAATGGTAATGGAATTCCAACTAAAGCCGCTTTTATTACCGGTTTCAGCCCCTTACCGGCCAAATGTCGTGCCATTAAATCAGGCTTTATAAAAACATGCAGAAAGCCGGCAATAATGAAACCTAATAATATATAAGGTGACATCTCATTGACAATGGCAATAAGAGATGTGAAAAAGTGTGTTAAATTCATTGGTCTTTCGCTTCGTCATTTATATAATACAAAGTTAATACCAATTAACGCACTATTTGTTACATAATTACGTGAATAGATTGCCAAATTACTGCATCAGATGTCATGCAGTCCGATACGTTCCCTTGATCCGCGCAAATATTCAGAGGGCGTCATACCTGTGACACTCTTAAATTGGCGGGAGAGATGGGCGACACTGGAATAATCCATCATATAGGCGATTTCACTTAGGGTATATTCATCATGTTGCAGTAGCTCCTTTACACGTTCAATACGTTGTGCTATGTGGTATTTTTCCAAAGTCCGACCCTCTTTTGCAGAGAAAATACGACTTACAGTATCATAACTCATACCTAATTGACGTTCTATGCAATCAGAAAGATTATGATCTTTTTCTTTTTCTTCCCTTATATGATGGAGTATTGCATGTTTGGTTTTTTCAACAATCTCTGTTTCTTTATCTGATATCAGTTCAAAACCATCACGACGTAAACGCAATTCCAACGTTTTCATAGTGTCAGATGAAAGTGTTTGTGATAACGATGCCTTTCCCAATTCCACTTGAAAACCTGTCACTCCAAGATCAGTTAAAATTTGTTCGACAGCTCTTTCACAATGGTGGCAAACCATATTTTTTATCAGTAGTTCTTTCATCATTATACGTTTTCAGGGTTATACGTTACTTCAATTACTGTTTCTGTTTTGTCTGATACAGGAAATAAGGCTGAGCATCTGACACCTGGAATCCAGATTATATCCGAATCTCTAAGAATAATTTTAATGTTTGCTTTTTGAGTTATAGACAACTTTAAATCACAGAATATGTCGCTTAACAATTTGGAACCTTTCAGGCCAAAGGGTTTCATTCTATCTCCCTTTTGCCAGGATCTCATATAAAAAACCGGATTACCATTTAATATATTGCTGTCGGCATAAAGAGCATTTTTCTTCAATTTTTTATTCTTTAGCAGACTCTGAAATTCCTGATAGTTCATTTCGGCCATTTCAAAGGGATGCTTAAACAGACTTATGGTCTGCAAATCAGATTCGCGGCCGATATCATAAGAATCTATCGGTGATAATAAGCCTCGGTTTAATGTGTAAGTCAAACTTTGACCTATAAATACTTTGCCGGACATGGCGCATTTGTCTCCTCCCGAAAGCGAGTACAGCATATCTTTTATTTGGCTCATATTGAATCCATAAGCTGAAATTAGTTCATATAAAACCATTTCAGGGTCCCGCTCTTCGATTATAAGCCGTGTAACATCAATCTCACCCCCGGCTTTTACATATTTATTACGCAGTATATCACAATAATCATTATAAAGATTGTAATTATCGCGTAGATTATCTATCGTTACGCCAATTGCTTTTTTTGCACCCGGAAATTCCTTCTCAATTAATGGAATGATCACATTTCTTAACCGATTCCGTCTGAAATAATTATCCGCATTTGTTGAATCGGTGACAAAAGACAAAGACCGGCTTCTCAAATAGTCCAAAATGTCACGATGCGACACATCCAATAACGGACGTATCACGTTGGCGTTTCTCGGGCGCAAACCTTTAAGCCCAATCAATGAGCTACCTCTGAATAAATTGAGAAAAAAAGTCTCGATATTATCATCTCTATGATGTCCGACTGCGATAACATCTCCAACTTGATTCCGGATCAATCCGTTCCACCAATCGTATCGTAATGTCCGGCAGGCCATTTCGACAGATTCGCTATGTGTGTTGCGGTGCGATTCCACATCGAAATGTCGGACAATCAATTCCACTCCCATTTTAGAGCAAAGTTGACGGCAGAAATTTTCATCCCGGATACTTTCATCTCCACGCAGATGGAAATTGCAATGAGCGGCTATTACGGAATAGTTAAGTTCATGCAAGACCGTCAAAAGTGCCACTGAATCAGCACCCCCGCTAAGACCTACTATCACTTTAGTCTCTTTATCGATCAAATGATAGTCTTGAATAAACGATTCTATGGTCTTGGCAAAATTCAGATTCATATGAACAAAGAATGGAAGTCTGTTGCAAAATTAGTAAAATTGTACAACAAACCTCCATACAAGACCTATTTAATTTCTCATCAGTCCTCAATGGCGAGAAATACGCCATTGATATCAAATACAAAAGTATCAGGACCCGGTATGTTGAGTTCTATTTCATATACTTTACCTCGGTTAAATTCGATAGATTCCACCATTGCACTAAAGCCGTCATTAGACAGGCGCTCATAAGCCTTGGAGGGAATAATATCTTTCACCACTGTGGCGGGAAGCACGGTGTTGCCTGGTGCATCGATTTCTAAGATATTGCCTTTGGAATCAAATTCCAAATCAATTCCATTTACCAATTCGACTTCATATTTACCTTTGGCGAAATATTTTTCACATTTACTTATACCGACATTTTTAAAGTGCTTGTCGATGAATTTAGTGGCTTTTTCCGGCAGTTGTGAGGCGTCCTGAGAAGCCGCTGTTACGATGCCCGGATTCCCACCGTTGTAATAAGGAGCTTGAGCTGCAATAGTACTGGCTCCGCCAATCAGCATGGCGAAAGCTGTTCCAACTGACATTAATCGTTTAAATTCCATATTATTGAGATTTTTACTTTAATACGAAACAATTTTGAATGGTATAATGTTGAAAAAACTGCGTAAATTTGCACCATGATTTATCCTGAAAAAATAGAAGAAAAGATTGGATTTTCCACCGTCCGTAATCAATTGGCCCAAAGATGCCATTGCGAAGGTTCACGTATGCTATGCTCTGACATGACATTTCAAACAGATTTTACGCTGATCAGAAACACACTCCATGCTGTTTATGAAATGTATCAGGCAAACCATAGTGACGAAACGCTACCGTTGGAAGGTGTTGATGATATAGATAGAGATCTGTCTGTCATAAAGATTCCGGGAACATTTTTAGAGATTAAAGATTTACTCAAAATAAGGCGTATGCTTGACTGCTTCAGTCGCATTGCCACATTCTTTAAGCGGCACAATGAGGATGGGCACACTCCTTATTCCCAGTTATCAGCGTTAAGCCATCCATTGAACGATATACCGTCTGTATTAGCTCATGCAATTGATAAATCAATTGACCCTGCATCCGGATTGGTAAAAGATAATGCATCACCTGCGCTCAGTGACATACGTTCACAACTGCGAAGTATGTCAGGCCGTGTAAATTCTATTTTGCGCAGAGTGCTGAGTTCTGCTATCTCTCAGGGGTGGCTGGATGCAGATGCAACTCCGGCTGTTCGCGACGGGCGTCTTGTCCTTCCTGTTCCCCCGATGAACAAGCGTAAAATACCCGGAATAGTCCATGATGAATCTGCGTCAGGGAAAACAATATTTATCGAACCAGCGGAAGTGGTCGAAGCAAACAACCTGACACGAGAACTTCAGATGGAAGAGCATAGGGAAATTATCCGGATTCTCACAAATATCGCAGATGAATTGCGCCCGTATATTCCTCTGATGCTCGAATGTTCGTCAGTCATATATCAATTGGATTTCATCAATGCCAAAGCATTGTACGCAGATGCTGTCGGTGGAACTCTCCCAAATCTACACGATCGTGAAGAGATGGAATGGTATCATGCTTGTCATCCGGTGCTTAAACTGTCTTTAGAGCATCAGGGGCGGGAAATAGTACCTATTGATATATCATTAAATACTGAAAATCGTATATTGGTAATATCGGGTCCTAATGCCGGTGGAAAGTCTGTCTGTCTGAAAACGGTTGGAACCATCCAATATATGATCCAATGTGGGCTTCTGCCTCCGGTTTATGATAATTCCCACATAGGTGTTTTTAGAGATATGTTTGTTGATATCGGTGATGACCAATCATTTGAAGATGATCTTTCAACCTATAGCAGTCATCTGCGAAGCATGAAATTCATGCTTCAACGAGGACGTAAAGGCTCTTTATTCCTACTTGACGAAATGGGATCCGGTACAGAACCGCAGATTGGAGGAGCATTGGCCCGCGCCATACTTGAACAGATGAATGCCAGAAAAATGTGGGGAATTGTGACCACTCACTATCAGATCCTAAAGCAATTCGCAGAGGATGCTGATGGACTCATAAACGGATCCATGCTCTATGACCGACATCTTATGCAGCCAATGTTCAAACTATCGATCGGTAATCCTGGAAGCTCATTTGCAGTAGAAATTGCTCGAAAAATAGGTTTACCTGTAGAAATCATCCAAGCTGCAGAGGATATCGTTGGTAAAGAATATATGAATCTCGACAATTATTTGTTGGATATCACACGCGATAAGCGATATTGGGAAAACAAACGTACAGCAATCAGGCTAAAGGAGAAAAAACTTGAACAACTACTTGCACAATATTCCGAAGATGCCGAACAATTAAAGAGCAAACGACGTGATATAATTGAAGAGGCTCGCATCGAAGCTAAAAAGATTCTTGATTCCTCCAATGCAGTTATTGAACGGACAATTGCAGATATTAAAGAAGCGAATGCAGAAAGAGAGCGGACATTGGAAGCTCGAAGAAAACTGCAAAAGCAAAGAGTCTCACTCGAACGCGAGGGGCATCAATATCTAGATGGGAATTCATTGCTGGCAAAAGTTCCTAAAAGGAAAAAGAACAAGCAGGTACTAAACTCTGCAAGTTCATCATCAGAACCGATAAAACGACAGATAGCAGTTGGAGCTAACGTTAGGCTTGATGGTGGATCTTCGGTAGGTACAGTACTTGAATTATCAGGCAAAACTGCTCTGGTCTTATTTGGCAATCTGAAAACATCGGTAAAAACAGATCGACTGACGGTCACGGACGCCAAACCGAAGACTGAAACCCGATCAAGTGTCTCAATGCAGACCATTGACTCTGGATATGAACGTCAATTGCAGTTTAAACAAGAGATTGATGTTCGTGGAATGCGTGCTGATGAAGCAATTCAGGCAGTGACATATTTTATTGATGATGCCATAAGGTTCAGTATATCACGTGTGAGAATTCTCCACGGGACTGGAACCGGAGCACTACGGCAGGCAATTAGATCATTACTTTCAACAACCCCTGGCATTCAATCTTATCACGACGAAGATGTGCGTTTTGGCGGAGCCGGCATAACGGTTGTAAATTTAAAATAGCATTATTCTTTTGCTTGCCGTTTGAAATTTTGTTTGTACATTTGTCAACAAAAGCAAGTCTAATTTTATCTGTAAAATCATCTAAGTATAATTATATGGCAACCAAACCATTTAAATATCAGCCTATGTTCCCATTAGGACCTGATACTACAGAATATTACAAGTTAACTTCCGATTATGTGAAAGTTGAAAATTGGGGAGGTCACGAATTCCTCGTTGTAGATCCTGAAGCACTCACCGTATTGGCTCGTGCATGTACTCACGACAATGCTTTTATGCTTCGTCGTGAGCATAACGAAATGGTCGCTAAGATCCTTTCCGATCCTGAAGCATCAGAAAACGACAAATTTGTAGCCTTAACGATGTTGCGTAATGCCGAGGTTGCCGCTAAAGGTGCTCTTCCATTCTGTCAGGACACCGGCACGGCTATCGTCCATGGCGAGAAAGGCCAAAACGTCTACACCGGTTGTGATGATGAAGAAAAACTCAGCAAAGGCGTATATCTCACATACACCACTGACAATCTTCGCTATTCACAGAATGCCCCACTTACAATGTATGATGAGGTTAACACCGGTTGCAATTTGCCGGCTCAGATCGACATTCATGCGTCTGAAGGAGATGAATATAAATTCCTTTTTGTCGCAAAAGGCGGCGGTTCGGCAAATAAGACATATCTCTATCAAGAAACAAAAGCAATTCTTAACCCCAAAACTCTTGTGCCATTCCTCGTTGAAAAAATGAAGAGCCTTGGCACAGCTGCTTGTCCGCCTTATCACATTGCATTTGTAATTGGTGGTACATCTGCGGAAAAAAATCTGGAGACAGTAAAGAAAGCCTCTGTCAAATATTATGACAATCTTCCTGACCATGGCAATGAACTTGGTCATGCTTTCCGTGACAAAGAACTTGAAGCTGAACTGAAGAGAGAAGCCGAACGCCTCGGCCTTGGAGCTCAATTCGGCGGAAAATATTTTGCCCATGATATCCGTGTGATTCGACTTCCTCGTCACGGCGCATCTTGTCCTGTTGGCCTTGGTGTTTCATGTTCAGCTGACCGCAATATAAAGGCCAAGATCAATCGTGAAGGTCTTTGGATCGAGAAACTTGACAATAATCCCGGAGAACTGATACCTGAGGAATATCGCAAGCAGGGAGAAGGAGCTGTAGTTAAAATCGATCTGAATAGACCGATGCCTGAAATTTTGGCTGAACTTACAAAATATCCTGTAGCAACACGCTTATCATTGAACGGCACAATAATCGTTGGCCGCGATATCGCCCATGCAAAGATCAAGGAGCGTCTTGATAAAGGCGAACCCATGCCTCAGTATTTAAAAGATCATCCTATTTACTATGCAGGACCTGCAAAAACACCAGCCGGTATGCCCTCTGGTTCTTTTGGTCCGACAACAGCTGGGCGTATGGATTCTTACGTAGATCAGTTCCAGTCAGCAGGAGGCTCTATGGTTATGATCGCCAAAGGCAACCGTAGCAAACAGGTTACAGATGCCTGCCATAAACATGGCGGTTTCTATCTTGGGTCTATTGGAGGCCCGGCTGCAATCCTTGCGCAAAACAGCATCAAGAAAGTAGAACTGCTTGAATATCCTGAACTCGGCATGGAGGCTATTTGGAAAATTGAAGTTGAAGACTTCCCTGCATTTATACTTGTTGATGATAAAGGCAACGATTTCTTCACAGAGATCTCGGCTCGCTGTTCAGGATGTCCGATCGTTGAGGATAAGCACTAATAATCAGTGTGTGACAGTACATTCGTATTGACATAATATTATTGAAGTTGCATAGAGAAATTTAAATTCTTTGTGCAACTTCTTTCACTTAAATTTCCAAACGAATTTTGAGCGGAAATATATATGACTTACGGCGTAAAGGTGTCATTGGCTTTTTAATATTGTCTGTGATCGTTGTTGACATCTTCTTGTTCTATTCTGATTCTTTAGTAAAAGATTTGTCGGAACAAGAACGAGAACGTATGCAGATTTGGGCCGACGCGACAAGAGAAATTGTAAACGTCGGGGCCGGGGAAAATGACATGCCTTCAAACTTCGATTTTTTGCTTTCTATAATCGAACGTAACAGAACTATCCCTGTTTTGCTCACCGATGACAGTGGTGAAATTATAATGCAACGTAATTTCACACTTCCTGAATCTCTTGACTCGGCAGCATTCTTCACTCTCAGTCCTGTTAACCGAAAGTTTCTGTTAGAGAAACTCGCTGATTTGAAGAAGACCACCAATGTCATAGATATCGATATGGGAGCAGCAGGTAAACAACATCTTTACTATGAGGATTCAAAGGTCTTGAAAAGCCTGAGCTTTTATCCATATGTTCAAGTGCTTGTGCTTCTTGCCTTTGTTCTCATCGTATATTACGCTGTATCGTCTACAAAACGGGCAGAGCAAAACAAAGTATGGGTTGGATTGTCGAAGGAAACAGCCCATCAACTTGGCACTCCCATTTCCTCTTTAATGGCATGGATGGAACTTTTGCCGGAGTCCGGAGTCAGTTCGGAAATTGTAGGGGAAATGAATAAAGATGTGAGACGCCTTTCAACAATAGCATCCAGATTCTCAAAAATAGGCTCTCGACCCTCAATGGAGACCGAGGACTTGAATGAAATCGTAGGTCGCTCGGTTGAATATATGAAATCTCGGATTTCAAGCCGGATTCAGCTAAGTCTCAGCCTACATAATTGTTCACTACCGGTCTCTATGTCTGCACCTTTGACAGAATGGGTAATGGAGAACCTTATCAAAAATGCTGTAGATGCCATGGAGGGTAGCGGCAGCATCACAATAACGCTCAAATCAGATAGGAATAATGCCGTGATTGAGATTTCCGATACTGGTAAAGGCATTCCCCGCAAAAACCAAAAAGCAATTTTCAACCCAGGATTCACCACAAAGAAACGTGGGTGGGGACTTGGTCTGACTCTTACGAAGCGAATCGTAGAGGATTATCATAAAGGTTCCATTTTTGTAAAAAGATCTGAGCCGGGTGTCGGAACTACATTTGCAATTGAATTTCCACTTTTAATTAATAAATGATCATTGTAAAAACACTATCTAAAAATTACAAAAATCATGCACAACAACATTAAATTTTTTGCACTCGCTTTTTGCGCACTTTCAATGCCCATTCTCTCATCATGTAGTGATGATGATAATGACGGCCCGAATGGAATGAAAAAAATCGGTGAGATTACATTTGAAAACACTGATATCGTTTTGGCAGGGCCGGATTCTTATGGCGCAAATCTGTATTCAGACTATACTGATGGACAACGTTTCATTTCCGGGGCAATTGCCTTTAATAAAGGAACTGATACATTTAAATTCGGCCTTAATACACAAGGAGAATGGTATCCTAACGTAGCTACATTATTTAATGGTGGCATGTTCCTTTCACAATTTAACTTGCGCTCTAATCCGGATGGTAAGACTGGAGACTGGTGGTATTCATATAACAATCAATGCAGCGTTTATAATGTTGAATCTATCGATGGCGCTAATAAAAATGCAGGAGATGATCATTCCAATACTTTTGCCATAGTAAACGGTTCTTGCACGGCTTCTGACATTGCAACTGTCTATGGCAATGGTAAGGAAGTGTCATTAGGTGGCTTTTCATTTGATAACGATGCAGAATATACAATTGGTGAAATTGAAGTTTGCAACACATCCTATGTCTATGGCGTTATTGTGAATGGCAATAATTTCGCTCAGCCGTTGAAAACAAATAATGGTTGGTTCAAAGTTCTTGCCTACGGTTATGATGCTGATGGTAAAATGACAGCCGGTAGCCCAGTGGAATATTATGTATGCAACTACAGTTCTAATGGCCGCATAAAAGAAATTGAAAATGATTGGGAAGACTGGGATCTCTCAAGACTTGGTAATGTAAATAGAGTTGTGTTTAATTTTGAAGGATCTGATATGAGCGAATTTGGGCTTAACACTCCAGGCTACATTGCCATTGACAATATAGAAATTTATGCCTCTGTGCATTGATCTATGACTACTCTAAAACAACTTCTTGATGCTTCTCGCTCTCGCCTGACTCCTGTTTATGGCGAGAGCGAAGCTTCATGGTTAGTAAGAATAATCATGGAGCATATCAAAGGATGGAATCAGGTCGAACTTTTAATGCGGGCAGACAAAGAGGTCTCTGATTTCATTATTTCGCAAGTCAATGAAGTTATTGACAGATTGCTTAAAAATGAACCTATTCAATACATATTTGGGGATACTTATTGGCATGGAATGACCTTGAAAGTTTCTCCGTCCGTTTTAATTCCTCGTCCTGAAACAGAAGAACTGGTTGATATAATCATTCAAGAAAACGCCAAGCCGGACTTACAAGTCTTGGATGTGTGCACTGGATCCGGCTGTATCGCTGTCGCACTGGCTAAATTTTTGAATTTCCCCCATGTGACCGCACTTGATATTTCTTCTGACGCAATTGCAATTGCTAAGGAAAATGCTAAACTCCAAAAAGTAACGATTGACTTTTTAGTTGAAGACGCATTGAATCTTCCCCACAATTCGGCAAATCAATATGATCTTATAGTCTCGAACCCGCCTTACGTTATGACCGACGAAAAGGCATCTATGGATGCTAATGTCCTTGACTATGAACCGGCCTTGGCTTTGTTTGTTCCTAATGATGAGGCTCTCAAGTTTTATCAGGCTATTGCGCGATATGCTATGTCTGCGTTAAAACAAAACGGACGCCTATATTTTGAGTTGAATCCATTGACAGCAAATCAATTAAAGGATTGGATGAGCGTAAATGGCTGGAGCGATATTACTTTATTGCCGGATATTCATGCTAAAACGAGATTTATGATAGCACAAAAATAGCGATGTTTCGACAGCGGACACTACTGACCTATGAAAATGCTTTGTCACGTGCGGCAGCATTATGCGCTAAATGTGAACAATGTACACCTGACTTAATGAAAAAACTCCTCAACTGGGGAGTTAAGCTATCTGACGCCTCAAAAATTATTTCCAAACTGATAGAATTGAATTTTGTCGATGATATCCGCTTTTCAAAAGCTTACGCCCACGATAAACTTAATTTCAGTGGCTGGGGACGCCGGAAAATACAGCAAGGGCTTTGGGCGAAACGTCTGCCGGCTTCTGTAATCGAGGTTTCGTGTGATGAAATTGATGAGGATGAATATAAGCGTATTGCTTTGAAAGTTATGAAATCAAAGGCTCGTTCAATGAAAGAATGGCCCTTGAACCGCGAGAATAAACTGAAACTCATAAAGTATGTTATGCAACGCGGCTTTGAATATCCTCTCATTGCCGATTTAATGCGAGGTGGAGAGTATAAACCTGACAATTATGAATAAGCCTTCAGCTTTTGATATTATTAGACAATGGGGTGAGAGCCTTATAAATATTATATTCCCAAATGTCTGTGCGGTTTGTGGCCGGACATTGGTTATCGGTGAGAAGTATGTCTGTTTAGACTGTATGCTTAATCTTCCTCGCACAAACTTTCATAAATCATCCTCAAATTCGCTTACAGAACGCCTATTCTCTTTGCAGATTCCGATTACAAAGGCCACATCTATGTTCTATTATCGCCGCGGAACTCCATATGTGTCAATCATTCATGATACAAAATATCGCAATCGGCCTAAAGTTGGGAAATATTTTGCGACAATTCATGCAGAAGAATTGATGACAGAGAAATTTTTTGATGATATAGATCTCCTTGTCCCAGTCCCATTACATATTTTAAAACGCTTGAGACGAGGCTATAACCAAGCCGAGGAGATCGCAAATGCTGTCAGCTCTGTTTGCGCATTACCGGTTGCTACACCATTAAAAGCCAAATATCACCGCACACAAACGCGGAAAGATTCCCATGCACGTCTTCAAAATTCAATTGGCAAATTTTTGGTCTGCGATTCGGGTATTCTTGAAAATAAGCATATTCTTCTTATAGATGATGTCATTACTACCGGTTCTACAATTTTAGCCTGTGCACAAGCCATAAAAAATGCATCACCGTCAACTACCATAAGTGTCTACTCTTTAGCGGCAACCCAACTCGAATAAGCAATTTTTACAACAAATATCTACTTATTGACAACACTTTAGCATTATTATCAAACTCTACATAATGACATAACCGAATTATTTTAGCTAACTTTGTACTCATGCTTCACTCCTTACGCTTCATCTGTCTGATCTTAACTCTGCTTTGCTGTCTGCCTGCCCACCGGATGGTAGCAGCCGAGAGTGACTCTGTGGCAACAAAATCGAGCAAAGGATTTATTGGTCGTATAATCCATTATTTTGACCAATCCAATAAACGGACGTTGACCACACGTCCTAATTTCACACCGCTCGGAGGTCCACATTATTCTTCAGAGAAAGGACTTGGTTTAGGGTTGGTAATTGCCGGTGATTATTCAACATGCCCGGCAGACTCACTCCTCCCGGCATCAAACATATCGATCAAAGGCGATATAGCGACAAAAGGATATTATTCTGTCGGCATAGATGGAGTTCATGTTTTCCCGTTTAATTCACGGCGTATAAATTATTCATTGGATTTCCAATCATTTTCAACTTACTTTTGGGGTATCGGCTATGATTGGGATTATGATAATGCAAACAAAACAAAATACAACCTGTTCGATATATCTCTCACTGCTGATTTCGAATGGCGTATTATCAATGGCTTATATTTAGGCCCGGCTATTGAGGTCAGCTATACAAATGCTCATGACATAGCCGATCATACTCCATGGCAAGGAGAGAAAACCCACTATATCTCGGCATCCGCAGGTGGAAGATTTCAGTATGATTTACGCGACAATCTGACTAATCCACATCAAGGAATGCTGATTGAGGTCATACAGCTATTTTCGCCTCGATTTATAGGTAATAGTGACCGTGCTTTTTCAAGCACTGAATTTGGTGCAAACTTCTACACTCCTCTCTGGGCCGGTAGTGTATTAGCCTCGCGTATTCATGGTAAATGGACTTATGGGAATACTCCTTGGGGTAAATTGTCATTTCTCGGAGGAGGCTCCATGCGCGGTTATTATGAAGGCAGATATCGTGACAAGTGTGCAACTGATATAACACTGGAACTTCGCCAACATATTTACCGAAGATCCGGAGTCGTAATCTGGGGTGGCGTAGGTAGTATCTATCGGCGCTTTTCGGATATTAGGTTTGATCATCTGCTGCCTGAGTGTGGCATCGGTTATCGTTGGGAATTTAAGAAGAATTCAAATGTTCGTGTGGATTTTGGTGTGGGACGCCATTCCACAGGCTTCATGTTCGGACTCAATGAGGCGTTCTGAGCCAGTGTGATCGAGAACAATAATGTTGTAAAATCATTATGTACAAATATTTCATTTACTACTTCTTTCTCCTCTCCATACTCCTCCCTAATTTTATACTTTCATTTACTGAAAGGCTTAGTATTGCTGGCGCATTAACTAACGTATTGTTACCTGGCGGAATAATATACCTGCTTTTAAGCCTTTCACAAAAGATCGGACGTAGCATTTGGCTCATGTTCCCATTGATATTCTTTGCCGCCTTCCAAATAGTATTGCTTGACCTCTATGGCCGCAGTGTAATTGCTGTAGATATGTTTTTAAACCTGGTCACAACCAATACGTCAGAAGTCGCTGAATTATTGGGCAACTTATTGCCCGTGATTATTATTGTGGTTGTCCTCTATGTCCCTTCATTAATCAGTGGAGTTGCTTTTATTCGTAAACGGGTTCGTTTGTCGGAATCATTTTTAAGTAAAAACAAGACTGTAGCAAAAGGCATTACCATAATAGGATTATTCTGTTTGATACTAAGTTATTTTCATGGTAGACAATATTCGATTGCCAATGACTTGTATCCCGTAAATGTGTGTTATAATATTTATCTTGCTTTTGATCGCACAATCAAAACCGGGAAATATTTTGACTCCTCTAAAGACTTCAGATATAATGCCACAGCTTCGCACCCGTCTGCTGAACGTGAAATTTATATTTTAGTCATTGGGGAAACATCCCGTGCTGAAAACTGGAGCTTATCCGGATATACACGTTTAACCAATCCTGCATTATCAAAACGCAGTGATGTCTATGCTGCATCGAATGTGTATAGTGAAAGTAACACGACCCATAAAAGTGTACCGATGCTCCTGAGCCCGGTTGATGCTGAAACTTTTGACAGCAATGTTTATAAGGTCAAGAGCTTGATCACAGCATTCAAAGAAGCTGGGTTTTCCACCGCATTCTTCTCAAATCAGCGTTATAACCATTCTTTCATCGATTTTTTTGCTGAAGAGAGTGACACCTGTGTGTTTATAAAAGAACTGCCGGGAATTCAACTTACTCTTGACCAAAATAGCAGACCGGACTCTGAACTACTCCCCTATTTGGACGGTATTCTTAGCCATGGAGCGCTCAAGCAATTGATCGTACTGCACACATATGGATCTCATTTCAATTACAGAGATCGATATGACTCGCAAGACGAACTGTTTACCCCGGCTGATTATAATGAGGCGACAAAAAGTAATCGTGATAAATTGATCAATGCTTATGACAACTCAATTGTCGCTACTGACAGGTTTCTTTCTGCCTGCATAAACAGACTTGATTCAATAGAAGCAATATCCGGTTTACTCTACACATCTGACCACGGTGAAGATATTTTTGATGATGGCTCCGGTAGGTTTCTACACGCTTCTCCATTACCAACCATCCATCAAGTGCACGTCCCATTAATCGTATGGCTATCTGAGAAATATCTGGAATGTTATCCTGGGAAGGCTAATTCATTACAAAGGAATATCTCTCTTCAGATTTCCTCTTCCCGATCATTTTGTCCTTCAGCGCTTGATTTGGCAGGTATAAGAACAAGCGGTAATGCCTTGATTGACACTACCGCTTCAATATTCTCTGTTAGCTATGAACCTCGTGAGCAATTATATCTCACCGATCATAATACAGCTGTTACTCTTAAGTCTCTTTTATAAGATCATCCGCATCTTGACGATCCGCAAGATGTGCAGATAAGGCAACCTTCCTGATAGACAAGTGTTTCTTGTCCACAGTTTGGACACTTTTGGCCTCCTGCAGGTGTGCCTGATGGCAGATATTTTTTTAGAGCGCGTTCAACACCCATTTTCCAAGTATTGATTGATTGTGAATCAAGTTCAAGACCATTCACAAGCTTTATTACCTGATCAATCGGCATTCCATAACGCAAGACACCGGAAATTAACTTCGCATAGTTCCAATATTCCGGATTGAATTTGTCAGACAATCCTTCAATGGTTGTCTTATATCCGCGTTTATTGATAAACTGGAAGTCATAACGCTTGTTGCCTTTATCATCGGTAGCTTTGATTATCTTGCCCTTGGATACTGATTTGGGACAGAAAATTCCATCTTCATCATCGGCAAGTCCGGTAAATATTTCATAAGGCTGACCATGTTTGAGGCCGACAAATGCGATCCACTTTTCTTTATTGTTTTGGAATCTGACCACATCAGCTTCAAGTTCTATCGGACGCTTGCCAACCGGATGTGTCAAGATCGAGTCTGATGATATCGACAATTTGCCATCTTTGATTTCGGCTGCATTAGCGGTGTCAACCCCTTTCTCCCGATCTTTTTTCTTATTTTCATCTGCAGAGATCAAAACACCGGAACGGCAACCGTCACGATAAATTGTACAGCCTTTGCAACCAGCTTTCCATGCTTCCATATATAGACGGTTAACAAGTTCCACATCCGTGTCGGCAGGCAGATTTATAGTAACAGAAATAGAGTGATCGACCCATTTTTGTACGGCTCCTTGCATTTTCACTTTTTCAAGCCAGTCAATATCATTGGCTGTGGCTTTGTTATAGGGCGACTGTTCAACCAAAGCATCAAGTTCGACCTGGCTATAATCATCACGCACTTCAATTCCATTGATACGCATCCACTCAACAAATTTCGGATGGTAAACAACAAATTCCTCGAAGGCATCTCCTGACTCATCAACGAAATCGACATGAACATCTACGTCATTTGCATTGACCTTGCGACGACGTTTATAAACGGGCATGAATACCGGCTCAATTCCAGACGAAGTCCGGGTCATCAAAGATGTGGTTCCTGTCGGGGCTATTGTCAGGCAAGCAATGTTTCTGCGTCCATGGGCTTCCATCTCAGCTACTAATTCCGGGCTTGCTTCACGAAGACGATTGATATATGGGTTTGAACGCTCACGCTCTGCATCATATATTTCGAATGCTCCGCGTTCTTTTGCCATTTGTACTGACGAGGCAAAAGCCGCCAATGCAAGTGCACGGTGTACTTCTACAGATTTGGCGGTTGCTTCCGGAGTGCCATAACGCAGACCGAGAGCCGCTATCATATCACCTTCTGCTGTAGTGCCAAGGCCTGTACGACGGCCTTTTAAGGTCTTAGTCTTAATCTTGTTCCAAAGGTTAAGTTCAGTCATTTTGACCTCGTCGTTTTCCGGATCGGATTTAATCTTCTCGATAATTGCATCGATCTTTTCCATTTCAAGATCAATGATATCATCCATCAGTCGCTGGGCTTTTCCTACATGCTCTCTGAAAAGATCAAAATCGAAGTAAGCATCAGCTGTAAATGGATTCTTTACATATGAATAAAGATTAATCGCAATCAATCGACAGCTATCATAAGGACATAAGGGGATTTCTCCACAGGGATTTGTGGATACTGTCTGGAAACCAAGATCAGCATAACAGTCAGGAACAGACTCGCGCAGAATCGTATCCCAAAACAGGACTCCGGGTTCTGCTGATTTCCATGCGTTATATACAATCTTGCCCCACAGAGATTTCGCATCGATGTTGCATTTTACTTGAGGATCATCACTGTAAATGGGGAATTGGCATGTATATTCCGACTCATTTTCCACACAGTTCATGAACTCATCATCTATTTTTACCGATACATTTGCACCGGTAATCTTACCTTGCTCAAGTTTCGCATCAATGAAGCGTTCAGAGTCAGGATGTTTAACAGCCACTGTAAGCATTAACGCTCCTCGTCTACCATCCTGTGCTACTTCTCGTGTTGAATTTGAATAGCGCTCCATGAATGGTACCAATCCGGTAGATGTCAAAGCGGAATTTTTCACAGGCATTCCTTTGGGGCGAAGATCGCTCAAATCATGTCCGACACCACCGCGCCGCTTCATTAGTTGCACCTGCTCTTCGTCAATCTTGATAATGCTGCCATAAGAATCAGGATGGCCATCAAGACCGATTACAAAACAGTTTGAGAGCGAGCCGGTCTGACAGTTATTGCCAATTCCTGCCATAGGACTTCCTTGAGGCACCACATATTTGAAACCATCCAAAAGATCGAACACTTCCTGTTCGCTCATTGGATTCGGATACTTCCGTTCAATTCGTGCAAACTCATTTGCCAAACGATGGTGCATGTCGGCGGGAGTCAATTCAAAAATGTTTCCGAAAGAGTCTTTCAGTGCATATTTGCTCACCCACACTTTCGCGGCGAGTTCATCACCGTCAAAATATTTGATCGATGCGTTAAACGCTTGATCAAACGTGTATTTATCTTTTTCCATTTGTGTTCTTGAAATGAAATTTTTAGTGATGCAAAGTTGACGATTTATTTCATATTACGCAAAATTTTGGAGTCAAAGTTATTTACATCTTGCCAGAAAATCGTAACTTGCAGCCTCTTTACACTGCTGATTATTTTATAGTATGATAAATTTGTAATCCAATGGATAATAAGAATTATTTTTCCTCCAGACGAACCATCCGGAATTATGACCAATCCAAGATTGTCAGCAAAGAGTTGCTCAATCAGTTTCTCAATGATGCCGCAAGAGCTGCAAACACAGGGAACATGCAGACATACTCCGTTATCGTAAGTCAAGAGCCGGAAAAAATCGCGAATTTGGCTCCAGCCCATTTCAATCAGCCGGCAATAAAAAATGCAATGGCAGTCCTGACATTCTGTATCGACTTAAACCGATTCAATCGCTGGTGTAACATAAACGGGACAGAACCTGGACTTAACAATTTGCAGGGCTTTACATGGGGCGTTATTGACACTTCGCTTTTTGCCCAACAATTTTGTACTATCGCAGAAATGAATGGCTTAGGCACCTGTTACCTTGGCACAACAACTTATAATGCACCACAAATAGCCGAGGCTCTTGAGCTGCCTGAGAATGTTGTGCCACTCATAACAGTCACTGTTGGTTACCCGGCTGAAAATCCGGATCTACAGGAACGTTTACCACTTAATGCCATTGTCCATAACGAGACATATCATAATCCATCAGATTCTGAGATAAAAGAATTTTATGCTGAAAAGGAATCTCTTCCATCATCGCTAAAATTTATAGCAGAAAACGGGAAAGAAAATCTTGCGCAGGTATTCGCAGAAGTTCGTTATCCAAAATCTGCGAATGAAAAATTTTCACGTGTGTATAAGGAGTTTTTGAAAAGTCAGGGGATATCACTATAATTGAAGCTCAAGCTGATAATATACAATATCAAATGCGCGACCTTTTGCGATATGCCTAAGGTCGCGCATTTGATATAGTTCTATGCTCTATGATTCAATCATCATAACCATCAAGATTCAGTTCGGTCCAGTACATGTATGCCCAAGTCTGATTTGTATTGGCCAGCCATACATAAGCTTGATAATCATATCCGATCGGATCTCCATTCATGTCCAATATTTGAAAATAAGACCCGTCTGTCCGGAAATAGACATTAGTCTTAATCGTATAACCGGTTGATGAGATAGTCCATGAAAAACGTTCTCCTGCATCATTTAAAAGATACCAACTTGGCTGAGTGCTGACACGAGTTTGATAATGGTCTAAAGGTAATACATTGCCAGTCCATGTTGACACATCGTCAGGGTTGAAACTTGGATTGCTCAATTCGAAAGTAAGATCAACGCCTGATTCAAGGAAATTAGAAAAGCGGAACTGATTTTGCCCTTCAAGCCAATAAATATCAGAAGTGCAATCAAACATGTAATTCCAGCTTTTATCCCATGCTTCAATTTCTACATTCTTTACAATTTTCTTCCACACCGAAACCAAGACTTTTCCTGAATATCGCGCGATTCCATCCAATTCTTTTGAATATGGATCGGCATATTTATCTGCAATCTTGATCATGAAATTCTGAGCTTCCCTAAGAGGTATTTCCGGAAAAGAAATTTTAAGTGGTGCACTTTCTTCTCCGGCTTCAAAATGGACAGTCTCAGGGACAGAAAAGCATTCGTCTGAAAATTCAACTATGACTGGAACATCTGCAGCTTCTTCTGTCCCGACACGGTTGACAGTCAGATTCAAGGAATAATCATCACCCAGTTCTTCCGGTGAAAATACAAATTCCGTAGCATTCTCACTGCTGAAATAAACTTTCATGCAATCAGGTGAAACTGGTTTGCCTGGGCCTTCGTAATCGTTACTGTCATCACAGGCAACAACGAGAGCCGACATTGAAAGCATCAGAATGATGTTTTTGGATATATTATATAGTTTCATTGTCTTTTATCATTAAAGTTTTTGTTTTGACCTTAATTAGAGGCCGTCACCACACCGCTGAAGTTCGGATTGCCTTTGAAATTGGAGTCTTTCATTGAAACCGCATATTCAGAAATATAGCAGTTCATCCATGGGGCAACATAGCCTGAGGGAGTAACAAGTCGATAAAGTTCAAGATAATTAGTCCCTGGATAGGCTCGGTTTATGCCGAGATGCAGACGTTTGTAATCGAAAAACACCAGCCCTTCACCCCACAATTCGATTCGGCGTTGAATCATGAGCTCTTCAATAAAGCTGTTGTAATCGGTAGCTTCACATTGATATGTATCTTCTGTATATCTATATATATTGACGAATTTTTCCAATTCTGATACCGCACTTCCTATACCGGATGTGTGATACAAGGCCTCTGCTTTGAGAAGATACATTTCTTCTACACGCATGAACGGGACACATGTGACAAGACCGTTTGAATATTCAGTAATGTCAGGCACATGGAATTTAAGATTTGCATAAGCCGGCAGACTCGCAAATTTGGCCGTATTGTTAGTGCTATATTTGTTCAAGGCAGAGGCATTTCCGGCATCTTCCGGTGAAATCCAGGAAGTCTTGCGCCAATCTTCATCAGGCATTGAGTCAAATAGTTTCTTACTGATACAACGATAAGCGCCATAGCCGGCAGGCCAACCCCAATCAGCATCAGAGCACATCCAAGTACAGAATGAATACCATCGACCCGGAGATTCGGCATAAGTAGTGATATATGAACCCCATATCCATGAAGATGTAGGTTTGTTAAATCCATTTACAGGGTCATGCCATTCTTTAGAAGTCAAGGGGCTGTAACCGCTTGCTATCACCTTGTCAGCATATTCTATGGCCTTGTTATAGCAATCCAATGCTGTATTTATCTCAAGATCGTCATATCCGTCATCAGATCCTTCCGCTGCAAGTTGGGTCGCGAGATCTTCAGAACTGCGATCAAAGCGGCTTGCCATTTCCAACCAAAGACGAGCTTTGAATCCATAGATAACACTTTGATCAAGTAGAGACACCTTAGGGCGTTCATAATCTTTAAGCAGCCGTTCCGCATTGTTCAAGTCTTCCATTATAAAACGATACATGGTATAGAACGGAGCGCGAGGATTACGAACCAGTTCCTCAACGGTATAATCGCGCGCCTCGATAATCGGAACTGTTTTCCCAAGGATACCATTGTTTTTAGCTTCGTCATCGAGACCGGCGAAACTTGTCGGTTGAAATTCATACATTCTGGCAAGGTCAAAATAAACCATGGCGCGATAGCCTAACAGATTACCGACCATATGGGCAGACTCTCCTTCCAAAGCATCGATATCAACCGATTTCAGCACATCGTTTATTTTGTCGGCAAATGTATAAAAATAGTAATATGGGTTTGCCCCCCAGCCTGTGCAGGTGCCTAACGGATGGAATCTATACCAGTCCATACTTGCATCGGAAACCGGAATATCCTCACACATTGCATCTCGTGCAATCATCATTCCAGGTATCCCGGCATCAGTATAATCTGTTGATCCGCCATAGGTCTTATAATCTATAAGATAATTACTCAGAGAGTTGACAATTGTAGAAAGGGCCATCGGGTCTTTCCCAACCTGATCGGCAGTGGCATATGACGATGGAAAAGTTTCTTCGATACAGCCGGTAAGAGCTCCGGTTGTTGTCAATCCCAATGCCAATATTGTTATTTTTGATAGAATAGTTTTCATAAAATAAATATTGATTAAAATCCAAGTTCAATGCCGACAGTATAGGTTCTTGTCAGTGAATAGCCGGTAGTGCTCGGAGAGCCCCAGAAAGAATTACGTGGATCAAAGCCCTTGCGCTTGCTCCAATAATACAGATTATCACCGGACGCATAAATGCGAAGTCGCTCTATACCTGCACGATGCAGCCAGTTTGACGGCAAAGTATAGCCAATGTTTATATTTTGGATTGAAAGCGAACTTGCATCTGTGAGGAAGCGGTCTGTGGTATTATTTACATTCAGGTCATTCTGTCCGGAGGCATACTGGAATCTTGGGATATTTGATTCCGTATTGGTTTCTGACCAAGCTTTCAGTACATCTTTGTGACGAGCTGAAGCTGTATAGCCGGCAGATGGATTGCCCATGAGCATAGAATAGCCACTATCATAGGCTTTCCCTCCGATGCTATAGGCAAAAGCAGCAGAAAAATCTATACCTTTGAATCTTAACGAAGTACCGAATCCGCCATAAAGAGTCGGATCACTGGTACCACAATAGTAGTAGCTTGCGTCGCTGTAAGTCTTGGTTGTAGTAGTCTCTCCGGTTTCCGCATCAGTTTTGTAATATAAAGCTTCACCTGTCGAATGGTCCACACCGGCGTAACGTTTCAGACGCCATGAATGTATCGAAAGGCCTTCACCATAGAAATAGTTTCCATCAACGTAGCCGGGATGTCCGTCAAGATCCGTACCCTTATTGTCATCATTCAAACGGATTATACGGTTTTTATAGTGAGTGGCGTTCAGATACAGATTCCAATTGAAATTCCGATTGCGGATCACGTCAAAATTCAAAGAAAGTTCAACTCCGTAATTCTTCATGTCACCGACATTGCCATATTGGTAAGCATAGCCTGCATCAAGCGGAACGCGGATTTGACAAAGCATATCAGTTGTTTTACGATAGAAATACTCAACTTCTCCGGAAAGACGAGTATTGAAAAGTTCAAATTCTACTCCGGCATTAAAGTTGCTATTGGTTTCCCAGGTTATACCTTTTGTTCCTTTGACAGTAGACATGTTAAGACCGATATTATCGTTGACATTTTCAATGCCGTAGATAGTGGTGTAGAGATAATCAGAAATACCGTCATTACCCTGCTGTCCCCAAGATGCTTTGAGTTTCAGCATATTCACTTCAGGGAGCTTCGGGAACCAATCTTCCTTGCTCATGATCCATGCCGCACCGAACGAATAAAAGTTACCCCAGCGATGATCAGGGTGGAAGCGCGATGACGCGTCACGACGATATGAGGCTGAAAGGAAATAGCGATCGCTATAATCATACATTACACGTGAAAACCAACCTTCCGTATTGTAATCTGTGGTATATCCGGAGACATTTTTCGGGACAACAGTTACAGCTCCGTCAAGAGTTTGATTTCCCCAATAAGAATACATATTCTTTTTTGCTGCCTCCAGAAAATTGTAGTGCTGATTGAAATATTCGTGACCAATCATCACATTAAGATTATGATTCCCGAATTGGCGGATATAAGTGATTAGCTGCTGATGGTTGTAAGAATAAGTCTTTGTTGTTTCTTCGCTAATCTGGCCTCCGGGATTAGATATGGCAGATGTGCCGTAAAACGGCTGTAGGGATCCGACATAATTTGAAGTATTCTGTACTATGTCAGTCTTGATCAAAGCCTTGAGACCTTTAACCCATGGTATTGTAATGTTTAATGTACCACCGAGGTTTAGTATTCCACGTTCACGCTGGCGCTTACGCAACACGTTTTCCTGAATGAAATTGGTGCCGATGCTGAAGGGGCGTTTAATGCCAAGCAGCTGACCATCACCGTAGTCATACATCTTGCCATTCTCGTCTGTCATGATATTGCCATCGCCATCCCGAAGATACAGAGGATAAATCGGAGCATACCAGTCAACAAAATTAAACATAGAGTTTGTTCCTGTCCCAACACTATTGGTCTTAGCTTTGGTATAGTTCATGTTGACAGCAAAATTGAGCCATGAGCGAAGTTCCCAATCAGTCTTAACTCGGAAAGTATAACGTTCATAGTCACTGCCACGGACAATACCTTCGTTATTCAGATATCCTAACGTCGCATAGTAGTTCATTTTATTTGATCCTCCTGATACATTGACGCTATAATCTTGGCGCAAGCCTGTGCGGAATCCTTCTTCAGCCCAGTCATCAGGAAGAATTGTATAATCTTTACCATTGTTGGTTATTACATTACCTAACACGGCATTGGGATTCATTTTACCATTAGTTCCTATGAGATATTCATTGTCAGGGACTGAGAAACATACATATCCGAAACCTCCATTATCAGTATCTTTGCCAAATGACTGGTTGGCCAAAATATGTGCTGTGCTTGCATTAGCTCCATTGTCACGGATTTCATGATTGACCATAGCAGCATAATGGAGTTCATAATATTGACGGGGATCAGTGATTTTGTCATATTCTTGAGTAGCGCGTTGAACTGCTCCTAATTTAGCGTTGAATGTAATCTTAGCTTCTCCGGCGCTTCCCTTTTTAGTAGTTATCATGATAACACCATTCGCGCCACGTGCACCATATAGCGCATTTGATGCCGCATCTTTCAACACCGTAATGCTTTCAACATCCTCCGGGTTAATAAGATATGCAGATCCAACCATCGGAGAACCGTCTACGATATAAAGGGGCTCGTTTGAAGCATTGATAGAACCTGTGCCGCGAATCTGAATAGACGGTGTTGATGTCGGGCTACCTGAACTTGTGTTCATAATTACACCTGGCATACGTCCAGCTAACGCTTCAACTGGGTTATTAATAGCCAATTGCTTGATATCATCAGATTTTACAACTCCGGCTGAACCGGTGAATGAAGACCGCTTCTGTTCACCGTAAGCGACAACCACAACTTCATCAAGCATAGAGGCAGCCTCTCGCTTCATGCGTATGACCATATCATTCTGGATAGGCACATCAATGGTTTCCATACCGATGTAGCTTACTACAAGTGTTTTTGCATTGTCGGCCACTTTGAGAGTAAATTTTCCTTCGACATCAGTCGCGACTCCGATTGTCGTGCCTTTACAGATAACTGAAGCTCCTGCTATGGGCTCATTGTCACTGTCGTCAAGGACAATGCCACTAACGGTTCTTGCGGATAATAATCCGGTCACCATCATGAGGCATAAAAATAGGAACATTAAACGCCTTTTTAACATAAAAATAGAAATAAGTAAATGATTAGTTTTTCGAGCGAACAATATATCACATGGTATTAGTAATATAACCTTAATATAGATGCCATTTTCCTTACAATTCTATTGTCTAATTACCGCTTATATTACGAATTGTTGTTTGATGGCGTGTGCGAAGTTATTGAAAATAGTTTAATAAAACTCAATATTTTTTAGCAAAAAATTCATTTTACCCCCCCCCATATTCACATTATTTAACTTTTATGAGCTAAAAAACTCTGATTATCATTCGAGGATAATGACAATCAGAGTTTCAAAAATTATAAGTTTATACTTCTATTTTGCAACTAAATAAGCGCCGGCTGATTTAAGCTCAATTTTTCTTTTGCTTCAATATCTCTCCAACTACAGCAGCCACTGCTTCTGCATTAAGCCGAGCACCGGATAATGACCAATGGGTATGATCATTTTTGTAATATGAATTTACTTTTTTCAACCCTTGGGAGTCTGCTATTGACTGCAATTTTTCGCCTGTAATAAGATTCAGATCGATGAACGGCACATTCATCTCTTTTGCAATTTGGGAAGTCCATAATCCAAATGAGCGCGCATTACTTTCGATGAGTCCATTGTCAAATTTATTACGTGGAGTATGGCTTATTACAACAGGAATAGCATCTTTTTCCAACACATCCATGATAAATTTCCGTAGATACCAACCATAAGTATATACAACCTTATAGCTGCCATCACTTTTCATTTTAAATACTTTGCTTTCAGAACCAATACCAGGCAGTTCTCCTCTTTCACGCTCTGAATTTATCGGTCCTATATCATTATGACCAAATTGGATCAACACGATATCTCCCGGATTAAGAGCATTATAGACCTTGTCCCAGTTACCATCGTCGAGAAAACGTCTGGCACTTTTGCCAGGCACTGCCATATTTTCTACCGAAACTTCTGTTGAGTCAAGATATTCATGCAGAACACTACCCCATCCCCACATTGATTCATCATCCCGATCTTCATTCTTTACTGTGCTATCGCCTATAGTGAATACAACGGGACGTTTTGTCCTACGTTCACTAACTGTAACAAAATATGATGGATTCAAATATTTTGCAAGCGAACAATTTTTCAGGTCTCTAAGGCCCTCTGCAGCGGATGCAGCATTGATCTTAGCACCTAATTCACTTGAATGAATTCGATCAAGATAAAACATTGTCTTAACTTTCTCTTTACCAAACCGTTCAAATTTCGCTGCGGAAATCTCATTAAGATCAATGAATGGCACCTTCATCTGTTTAGCTACCTGTTTAGCCCACAAGCCGAAGGTTTTATCAACGCGCTCAATTATAGTACTATCGGCATCAGCCCATGCGTTCCGGGGTGTCAACGACAGTAAAATCGGATGTGCTCCCTTCTCTTTAGTTTCATTGATGAAGCGACGAAGATACTCTCCATAGGTGTATACGATTTTGGATTCTCCGGTTTCTTTGATAACTACATGCAAAGTATCTTTTCCGATTCCCGGAATTGATGCACGGGCACGACCACTATCATATGGTCCATTATCATTATGACCAAGTTCAATCATAACCCAATCGCCTTTTCTCACACCGGCGAGCACATCGGGCCAAAGACGTTCATAAAATGTCCGGCTACTTGTCCCTCCTAAGGCATGGTTTTCAACTGTTATTCTTTCCGGATCAAAATATTCAGGGAAAAATCGGCCCCAACCCCACTGCCCATTATTTCCATTACCGAGTGTACCCGTGCGCATTGTCGAGTTGCCAACAAGAAACAGGATCGGATTATCACCCTTACGTGACGAACCTGCAAGCGGCCTGGCAAATTTAACTTTATTAAGACTATCAAGTGTATTATCAATCACCTGATTTCTATCTTCCATCGGTCCTGCCACTGCTTTCCGTTGAGATGATAGATTGAAAGGGAGAGCTATAACGAAAGCTATTACAATAGGTGCAAGTTTAGTAACCATCACTTTGCAATAATTCTACATCTTTAACTTAAACCCAAATCAATTATATTTCTGCAATCGAGCAATTGTCTGATTGTAGTTATAAAGAGTTTCTAAAAAATCGCGATGGGCAGCAAGGAAAAAATTGAGTTCCTGCATATATGTTAGAAAATTAATTTGTCCGCCATCAAATGCTTTCTTCAACAATGTGACGTTTGAATCATCGTCCATCACACCTTCATAATCATCCAGCAGTTCACGTAGCAGTAACGCTTGTTCATAATCTCCTTGCATTGAAGCTGAAAGCTTAATCAAGTCCATTTCAAGCTGGAGTTTAGACACTTCGTGTCGTAATGCAGCGGCTTTTACTTTCTTTTTACCGGTAATGAATGGGAGAGAGACAGAAATAGAGAATCCATTAAATTGATCGCCCATTTCCCATTCGTGGGCATAGCCAATTGTAAAGCCTGGTAATAATGATCTTTTTTCTACTTTAAGAAGTGATTGTTGTGCATCGGCATTGGCTAATGAGGCTGCAAGAGCAGGATCGTTATTTCGTAAGGTTTCAATATTAGGGCGTAAAGTCTCCAAACTGATATCAGGATACCTGTCACCAAGTTTCTCAACAAGACCAAGGACTTCTTTCCCTCCGTTAAGATTCTGTAAAGATGATAGCAATATGGAATATTCGCCCTTCATTGATTTCAACTCTCGTTCAGCGGCGATTCTCTCAATAACTGATTTGTTATAATCCAACCGTGTCTCATTTCCTTCTTCCATCGCCTTTTTAAATGAGGACGCCAATGATGCCAATCCACTGCATATTTTTTCTGTTGCGGAAATCCGTTGTTTGGCATAAATTATATCAATCAAAAGTAATCGGACCTCCATCCGCAACTCAAGTTCGGCTGATTCATTCAAAAACTGCATGGCATTTTTTGAATGCCGTATCGCCTCCCGACGGGCAGCATACACGCCGGGCCAATCGAAACCTTGCGAAATGGAAAGGCTCCGTTTATCTCCGATTCCTTTCGCCCCCCACATATTCTCAAATCCGATCTCAGGGGCATCTAAAGAATTATCAGCTTTCATGGATGCTATTTCCGCTGCGTTTTCAGCAGAAACAGACTTAAGTGAGAGATTATTTCCAACCACTGTTGCTAATACTTCATCAAAATCTGAGGATTGGGCAGTGAAAATAGAACAAGAAAACAATAGACAGACTATAGTGCGTATCATATAAAAACTGATGGCATTAAATTAATTTTCTTTCTTTCGGAGAGAATAATAATAAACTAATGGGACTACAAAGATATTGAGTATTGTTGAAGTTAGCAAACCGCCAAGAATCACAATGGCAAGTGGCGACTGGATTTCATTGCCCGGCTTATCTCCATTTATAGCCAAGGGGATCAGGGCCAATGCAGAACTTAAGGCGGTCATAAGAATCGGATTCAAACGATCCGACGAGCCGAGTTTGATACGTTCTATCAGCCCCATGCCCTCCTTGCGCAGTTGATCATAACGAGACATCAACAGCATTCCATTACGGGTTGTAATACCTAATAGGGAAATAAATCCTATGATTGCAGGGATGTTGAGTTCTCCGGTTGTTATTCGCAGTAAGACAACTCCTCCGATAATAGCCAATGGCATATTAAGCAAGATTATACAGGATTCGGATACACTGTGAAACTGCCCATATAGCAGCAGGAAAATTATAACCAAAGCTATGCCGGATATCAGCATCAAAGTAGCCGATGCCTGAGCCTCGTTTTCAAACTGCCCACCATAAGTTATGAAATAACCTTCCGGAAGTTCTATCTCCTGATCTATTTTAGCTCGGATATCATCCACAGTTCCTTTTAGATCGCGATCTGAAACATTTGCAGATACAACAATTCGCCTGCTGACATTTTCTCGATTTATCGTGTTGGGGCCACTTGTCGATACGATATCCGCGACTTCGCATAAGGGCACTTTCCCTTTTGGTGTGTCTATGGCAAGCGCCGAGATGTCTTCAATCGAACTTCGGCTCGAAGGTGCCATCCGAAGAGTCACATCATAGGGGAATCCGTTTTCATAAACTTGAGAAACTTTTTCTCCTGCAAGGGCAACATTAATGAAGTCAGCAAATTCAGGCATGGTCACACCATAATAAGCCAAAAGCTCGCGCTTCGGTCTGATATCAAGTTGCGGTCGCTCCACCTGTTGTTCAATATTGACATCGACAACACCATCAATCTCACCGATATTATTTTTGATACGGTTGCCAATATTATATAAACGTTGAAGGTCATCTCCAAAAATCTTAATCGCAATCTGAGCTTCTGTGCCTGAAAGCATTGCATCGATTCTATGAGAAATTGGTTGCCCGATCTCGACATTCACACCCGGCAGATGTGACAGTTTGTGACGAAGGTCGGCAAGCAATTCAGCCCGTGCGCGCCCCTCCAGTTTATATGGAGCCTCAATTTCTGACACGTTAACGCCCAGAGAATGTTCGTCAAGTTCCGCTCGACCGGTCTTGCGTGCTGTCAATGAAATTTCAGGCATCGAAAGTATAATTTTTTCAGCTTCATTCCCCAGGCGGTCACTCTCTTCAAGAGATATGCCGGGAAGGGTGCTGACATTTATAGTCAGTGATCCTTCGTTGAACGGAGGCAAAAAACTACGGCCAAGAGTAAAGAATAGACCAATGGCAATGAGAAGCAAAATGCCTGTAGATACGAATATAGTTTTTGCATGGCCAAACGCCCATTCAAGAACTCTTTCATACCCATTTCGTAACCATTTTGAGAACTTAGGTTCGTTTTCGAGGGTCTGCATAGCCTTTTTATCGCCAAGCAAAAACGAACATAATACCGGCGTCACTGTAAGAGCAACAATTGTTGAAGCTATCAATGCCACAATAAATGAAATTCCAAGCGGCTTCAACATACGGCCTTCCATACCATCAAGGAAAAACAATGGCAAAAAGCTGGCCATGATTATAAGAGATGAATTGAATATGGGCAAACGCACCTCTTTTGATGCATCATAGATTACAGCCAATATCGGGCGACCGGATTTCAGGTTTTCGCGTAGCCTTTTATAGACATTTTCCACGTCCACGATAGCATCATCAACCAACGAACCAATAGCGATAGCTATGCCGCCAAGACTCATTGTGTTTATAGTCATTCCAAACCAATGTAGCACCAACACTGTCACAATGATTGATAACGGCAAGGCAACCAATGAAATCAGCGTCGTGCGAAGATTCATCAGGAAAAAGAATAAGACGATAATGACAAATATCGCACCGATAAATAATGATTCCTGCAAATTGTTGATTGAAGTGGAAATAAACTCTGACTGGCGGAAAATATCAGTATTGACAATGACATCCGGAGGCAGAGTCTTCTGAATTTGGGAAAGGCTATTCTCTATTTCATCGGTCAACTCTATAGTTCCTACTAACGGTTGTTTCGTGACGGTTAGAAGCACAGCGGGAGAAGCATTGACGGAAGCGGTACCCAAACGAGGCTCGGATGCACCAACTTTGATTGATGCTATATCCTTGATTCTGACAGGGAGCCCGGTGTCACCGGTTAACACAAGCGTATTTTCCAAAAGGTTCAGATCATTTGTTGTGATATCACCTTTTATTATATATTCATTCCCATGCTGATAGATCACACCGCCGGACGCATTGTTGTTCATCGATGCCACTGCATCACGAACCGCGGTAAGAGAAACACCATATTGTCGCATTGACGCCGGATCAAGCAGAATTTGATATTCACGGGCATCACCACCGATCACAGAAACGGAAGAAACACCTGACAGAGAAAGCAAGCGTGGTCTTATTCTACTATCGGCAATAGTGCGCAACTCCTCAGCCGAAGTGATCGAGTCGGCAGTCAGACCTATGATTAAAATCTCCCCTAAGATGGATGATTGCGGCCCAAGTGTTGGTTTGCCTACTCCCGGTGGCAGGTCGCTCTCAATTTCAGATAATTTTTCAGCAACAATCTGACGGGCGCGATAAACGTCCGTACCCCAATCAAACTCAACCCAAACAGTTGAAAAACCGGTCGCTGAAGAAGATCTGACGCGGCGCACTCCTGTAGCTCCGTTGACAGAAGTCTCAACCGGATATGTTACAACACGTTCAATCTCTTCAGGCGCCATACCCGGCGCTTCCGTCATCACAACAACCGTTGGAGCATTCAAATCCGGGAATATATCCACTTCCGTGCGAAGCAGAACAACCATTCCGTATATCAGAATAAGTGCTGAAATGACAATTACAGCCAGACGATTGTCAAGTGAAAATTTGATAATCTTATTTAGCATGATTCAATGAATTCGAAGCTGATTAATGAGAATGTGAATGACCTTCCGGTACAACCGTAGAAGTCTCTGCAAGACGGATAAAAGTGCTGCCTATGGTCACAACTGAATCTCCGGCCTCCACTCCTTTGAGGATTTCAATGCGCTTACCATCACTACGACCAAGTTTGACATTCTGTTTGCGATATGCATGATCTTCGATCTTGATATACACAAATGTTTCTCCTTGTTGCTCTGATATGGCTTCAACAGGCACGGTAAGAGCATCAATCCTTTGTGATCCGACGAGATATATCTCAACCGGCATTCCAGGGATAACATCGCCATTACTGTCAAATGAGAAATATACAGGAATATAGCCTGGAGTTGCGCCACTGCCTGATGTCGTAGCTGACAGCAAAGCACCCTTTCGGTCAGACAATGATATGGCTATATCACTTTTGGAAGATTTGAAATTCGCGGAGGTTATGCGGGGTAAGAAATCCACATCCGCTGCCGGAAGAAGAGCACGCAAAGTCAGACGAGCATTTCTGCCGATAACTGCAATAGGCTGTCCGGCTTCGACATAAGCACCATCATTAACTGTGAGTTCTGAAATTGTCCCGCTCATAGGTGCAGTTGCCCTTCCAGTAGCTGCGACAGGGCTAAAGGAACTTTTTGCTTCTTCATAAGCGCGTTTAGCCTCATTATAATCCTTTTTAGTCACTATGCCGTCTTTCAGCAATGGTTCCAATCTGTCAAGCTCACGTTTTGCCGCCTCAAGATTAGCTTTGGATGCCGCATTTTGGTCACCACCACTAATATTTTTAGGAGAAATAACGGCTATCGCTTCTCCGGCTTTCACTGTTTTGCCCAACTCAATACCGGCGGCAAGACGCACAATCCCGGCAGTGGGAGCGCTAACGACCGAGCTTTCCGAAGCGGCGGGCATAATCTCCCCAACAGTCTTCAGGACTTCTGAAAACGAACTTTTATCGATTGCTTCCGTCTGAACGCCAAAGCGGGCAGCATCGGATGGTGACATCACAATCTCATCTTGATGATCATGATGTTCCGCCTCGGATTCGTGCTCGTTATGATGCTCGGAATTGCAACCGGTCAGTAATACCGGAATAAAACCTAAAATCGCTGATATTTTAAATTGTGGTTTGTTTAATGTCATGATTATCCATTTTTTGCCATTAAAATCTATAGCAATACTCGATTGCGCAGATTAATTATAATACTTTTGATGCAAAGATAGAAAAGCCTAAGATCAGATTTGTTATAAAATCTCGGAGATAACTTGCAAAATTTCATCCCATATATTATAGGTGCAATTTTTTAGCGGTATACACACATTTATTCATCGGTTTTTCATAATTTTGTAGGTCATTTAGCAATACTGATGGATAAAGAAATTATTTTTGATAAGCATCGTTTCCATTTCACGGATTCCGGCCAAGGCGACAATACTATTGTGCTCATGCATGGCTGGGGATGCAGCCATGCAACGCTTGCTTCCATCGAGAAAACTGCCTTGTCGTGCGGTTTGCGAGTAATTAATGTTGATTTTCCTGGATTTGGCAAGTCAGAAGAACCTGATGAAATTTGGGGCGTTGAACGTTACACTCAATTGATTGAGCATCTAATAGCGGAACTCGGCATTAAAAATCCGATTCTTCTCGGCCATTCTTTTGGTGGCCGTGTTGGAATACTATATTCTTCGCGTAACCATGTAAGCAAATTGATTCTTGTTGATTCAGCCGGAATAAAGCCCAAGCGATCCCTAAAATACTATTGGAAAGTATATTCATTCAAATTGATGAAGCATCTAATGTATTTGATATACGGTCATGATGGTGCAGAAATCAGGCTTGATAAGCGCAGAGCTAAAGCCGGATCAAGTGATTATGCAAATGCCTCGGCAATGATGCGTCGAATACTATCAAAGGTTGTAAATGAAGATTTAAGTGATAGACTATCCAAAATCAAAGCGCCTACGCTGCTGATTTGGGGCGAGAACGATACCGCGACACCACTATCAGACGCAAAAAAGATGGAGGCCCTCATACCGGACGCCGGTTTAGTGGCATTTTCCGGTTGCGGTCACTATAGTTTTCTTGACAATCCCATGCAATTTTCAGCCGTCTTGCGGAGTTTCCTAACAAATTAATGTAATTATCTCATGTTATTAGCATTTAACATCGTTGCAATTATCATAGCGTCAATAGCTTTGATATTTGAATTTAAGCGTCAGTTAATGATGCTTCAGCAAAATTCATATCGCAACGAACGCTACAAAAGATGGCTCACAACCTCTGAGGACAGCACATCAACCATGCGCCTTGTCAGTGGAGCCGTTGTCCTGGCATCCTTGTCAACGCTATCTGTTCCTTTGGTCTCAGCCGGACTGATAGCACTGATCTCGGTTGTAAACGTTTCCGTTTTAGCTGGGAAAAAATATAAAAAGCCTCTTGTGATGACCAACCGTGCTAAACGCATCCTATTTACAATGCTCCTGTTGGTCTCCATTCCGTTCATAGTCGTTTTAATTGCTTGTGCTGTCAGAGGCTATTCTCTTGACCGTGCATCAGTTGTGTTATTAGCTGCTTTTTGCTTTTCACAATGCTTCACAATGGCGGCTAATTGGCTGTTGAAACCGGTGGAAGCCCACATTAATAATAAATACTACACAGATGCTGAGCGCATCCTTCAGGGAATGCCGGATTTAAAGATTATCGGTGTAACCGGAAGCTATGGGAAAACCAGCACAAAACACTATCTCAATCGAATATTATCTGAAAAATACGATGTGATGATGACCCCCGGCAGTTTTAACACCACAATGGGTGTCATCCGCACTATCAGAGAATATCTTAAGCCTTACAACGAAGTGTTCATCGTTGAAATGGGCGCAAAGCAGATAGGAGACATTAAGGAGATTTGCGATCTTGTGCATCCTGCCATAGGCATTGTGACAGCCGTCGGTGAGCAGCATTTGGAATCATTCAAGTCAATTGAAAACGTTCAACGCACAAAATTTGAACTTATTGACTCACTACCATCTGATGGACTCGCAGTGGTTAATGACGATTTCCCTTATGTCGCCAACAGGATTGTCGGAAATGTGAAATGCGTCCGTTATGCTGTCAGCAATAAAGGTGCGGCTGAATATATCGCAGAAAATATAACTTATTCGCCGCAAGGCACGTCTTTTGATATTGTGATGCCCGATGGAAAGCATATCACTTTCAACACACATTTGGTTGGTGAATGCAATGTCTCCAATTTGCTGGCAGCTATCATAGTGGCTCTCCAACTGAATGTCCCGATTGAAAAAATACGGTATGCTGTAGCCGATATTCAGCAGGTTGAACACAGACTCAATATGAAAAGGACTCCGGGTGGTGTTACAATCATTGATGATGCTTTCAACTCAAATCCAACCGGATCCAAGATGGCTCTTGATGTTCTAAAAATGATGACAACCGGCCGAAGAATAATTGTTACACCAGGCATGATTGAACTCGGCGATCGTCAGGAAGAACTGAATGAGAAATTTGGCAAAAGCATAGCCAATTCAGCAGATATAGCTATTGTTGTCGGAAGCTACAACCGCGATGCGATCATGGCCGGTATTTCAGCTGGAAACTCCTCAGTAGAATCGCATGTAGTCAATACATTCAATGAAGCGCAGCAGCTCCTCGCAACAATGATAAAACCGGGCGATACGATTCTATATGAAAATGATCTGCCGGATACTTTTAAATGATAATTACCCTACAATTTAGATATATTCGTTTTTACAATGAAAACCAACATCGGAGTTTTTTTTGGCGGACGCTCAACCGAACATGAAATTTCGGTTATTTCCGCATCCCAGGCTATGCACGCCATAAACCGTGACAAATATGATGTCACACCTATATATATAACCAAACAAGGTCGATTCTACACCGGCGACGCACTGTTTGATGTTGCTAACTATAGAGATATACCATCACTTCTCGAAAAATGCACCGAGGTGTACATGAAACCAGTTTATGGCGACTATAATCTTTATCGCGCAAAAAACGGAGGTTTATTCGGGAACAAGGGACCTGTATGCTCATTGGATGTGGTAATTCCGGTGCTGCATGGTACAAATGTAGAAGATGGCATCTTTGAAGGTGTACTTGAGACGATCGGTATTCCTTATGCCGGATGCAATACACTTGCAAGCGCAAACGGAATGGACAAGATCACTATGAAAATGATCCTGCGAGAATCCGGAGTGCCGGTGATTGATTATATTTGGTTCACAGACAAACAATGGTTCAGTCAACGTGACGAAATTATTGCAAAAATCGAAAAAAAAATAGGCTATCCTGTTATTGTCAAGCCAGCGAATCTCGGCTCAAGTGTTGGCATCGGTCGAGCCGGCAACCGTGAGCAATTGATTGAAAAGGTTGATAATGCTCAAAAATACAGCGCCCGTCTGATTGTTGAGCACATGGTTGACAATCTCAAGGAAATAAATTGTTCTGTGCTTGGCGATTGTGATGAATATGAATCATCCGTATTGGAAGAGCCAATCAAAAGCGCTGAAATTCTTTCATATGAAGATAAATACATGGGAGGAACAAAAGGTGCGAAAGGAATGCAAGCATCTCAAAAACGCATTCCGGCTGACCTCCCGACTGATATGACCGACAAAATCCGCTATTTGGCTGGCGAAACTTTCCGAGCTTTAAGCTGCAATGGAGTAAGCCGTATTGATTTTATTATTGATGGTGATACAAATGAAATCTTCGTCAATGAAATAAATACAATCCCTGGTTCGCTGTCTTTCTACCTTTGGGAGGCCACAGGCTTGTCATTTGACAAACTGATGGATCGACTTGTTCAACTCGCTTTGAAGCGCAAACGGGAACAAAACCTCAAGACGGTAAGCTATGACCAGAATATCTTCTCTCTGTCAGGAGGAGTCAAAGGTGGAGTGAAAGGCGCTAAATCATCCGCTCATTAATATCTAAATTAATCGAATATGGGAAGTCCCGCTTTTTGGGTCGCCTACTGTATCGGCTTCGGAATTCTTGGCGGCGGACTATATACATATATGTCCGGCCGCAAGAGCTGTCGTTGGAGTTTGTTTATCAGAGCGACTTTGATTTATACAGCGTTTGCACTGGCTTTTGTATGGGTAATGTACAAGGTCGCTTAATCGTGATGATACGGTTCGCCACGCATTATTGTCATTGCCCTGTATAACTGCTCGGTAAAGAAAAGTCTAACCATCTCATGTGTGAATGTCATGCGTGAAAGTGATAATTTTTCATCAGCTCTTGCATAAACGTCATTTGAGAATCCATATGGGCCACCGATAACGAAAACAAGTCGTTTTAAACCTTGGATCATACGTCGTTCTATCATGGCTGAAAAATCACGCGAAGTCAGTTCTTTCCCCTTTTCATCGAGAAGCACAACAATGTCACCTCCTTGCAATGTGTTTAGAATTGCCTGACCTTCACGCTGCTTTTGCGAATCTTCTGACAGCGTTTTAGAAGCCTTCACATCCGGGATTATGCACAACTCCATTTGGATATAGCGGTTTACTCGTTTTATAAACTCCTCGATACCACGAGCCACATAATCGGTAGATGTTTTACCGACCGCGATTAATGTTATTTTCATGAATTTAATTATTTATATTATATCAATATGAAAACCAAAGACGAACTTATCGATGATCTTCTAAATCTTGCATTTGCAGAGGATGTTGGAGATGGTGATCACACTACTCTCAGTACAATTCCTGTTGAAGAACAAGGTAAGCAGCATCTGATCGTAAAAGAAGAAGGCATTCTTGCCGGTGTTGAGATCGCGCGCAAGGTGTTTGAAAAATTTGACCCTCAGCTTAGGATGACAGTCTTCATCAAAGATGGCTCTCACGTCAGACCCGGCGATATCGCTTTCGAAGTCGAAGGCAGTGTGCGGTCATTGTTGCAAACCGAACGTGTAATGCTCAATATCATGCAGCGCATGAGCGGTATTGCTACTCAGACAGCCAAATACCAGCAAAAACTTGAAGGTTTGAAGACCAAGGTGCTTGACACACGCAAAACAACTCCCGGCATGCGCATGCTTGAAAAGGAAGCTGTCCGTATCGGCGGTGGCTACAATCATCGCATCGGCCTTTTTGATATGATCCTCATCAAAGATAATCACGTTGATTTTGCCGGAGGAATACCGCAAGCGGTCAACGCAGCTCGCAAATATCTTGCTGAAAGAGGGAAGGATTTAAAGATCGAGCTTGAGGTTAGAAATGAAGATGAGATCCGCCAGGCTCTTGAAGCCGGAGTAGACCGCATTATGCTTGACAATTTTACTCCTGAGCGCACTCGTGAAGCCGTCAAGTTGATCAATGGTCGCACTGAGATTGAATCGTCAGGCGGTATTACACTTGACACTCTTCGGGCCTATGGCGAATGTGGTGTTGATTTCATCTCTGTAGGGGCGCTGACCCACTCAGTAAAAGGCCTTGACATGAGTTTCAAAGCGATGAAATAAAAAGCAACTGAACTTATTGCAACTTCAGCATACGTTCAACCGTAAAGCCTGCGAAATTATCTATGATTTCGTGGGCTTTTCCGTTGATACGGTCTCTTGAATTAGTAGTCGCAAGTCCAACGACTGTTGCCCCGGAACGGCGTCCCGCCTCAAGTCCTTGCATCGAATCTTCAAAGACAAAGCAATCAGCAATAGGAACACCTATCATTTCAGCGCCTTTCAGATATCCCTCAGGATCAGGCTTGCTATGTGTCACTAATCCGGCGGTAACCAATGCCTTCACGCGATTCCTCAGCTCCGGATGAGCTTTAAACAAATAACTCATCTTGACTTCATCACTGCTTGTGACAATCGCAAATGGGATATCATTCGCAACAAGCTGATCAATGAATTCGGCGGCTCCGGGAATCATTGGATAGGTCATAGCCTTTTCAAACTCGTGTAACTCTGCGACTATTCCTTCTCTTTCATTCTCAGGAAAAGCTTTCAATATCTCGCCTAACGTTGTTCCCTTTATATCGTTGGCAAATGATTCGCCACCGACATTGAATTTCCGGCCCATGCCACCCCAGAATTTGGTATATTCTCCTTCGCTATCAACGAGGACACCATCAAGATCGAAAAGTACACCTGTTTTTCTTGCCATAATATTGTAGAAATTTTAATATCTGTTGTAAATTAGGCCCATTACATAATTTAGATGGTGCTGCAAAGTTACAACAAATTCTCAAAATTAATGCTTGGTGATATGAGAGATTTATCGTAACTTTGCCGTGGGCTACCCATTGGCGGGCAGTTCCTCAAAACTCACGATTTTACTCCAATCATTGTATATCACACTATGGTCGTATTTTTCAAAAAAGGTGCCAACCTTATTTATGCTGTAGAAACAAACCACAAGTTCTCTGATTCAGAAAAGGAGAAACTCGCATGGCTGTTCGATGGCGCATCGCCCCTCTCTTCAACCTCTGTCAAAGGACGATTCATTGGTCCTCGTAAGGAAATGATCACTCCTTGGAGCACGAACGCGGTGGAAATTACTCAAAATATGGGTTTAGAAGGAATTACCCGTATAGAGGAATTTCACAGAGTGGCTACAGGAGAGCCTTCATTTGACAAAATGCTTTCTCGCCTTTACGACGGTCTAAACTCAAAAGTATTCACGACAAGCAATATGGCCGCTCCGATTGAGCACATAGCCGATATAACTGAATATAATAAACGTGAAGGACTTGCGTTAAGCAAAGAAGAAGAAGACTATCTGCGTGAACTAAGCTCTCGCCTCGGCCGTCCGTTGACCGATAGTGAGGTTTTCGGTTTCTCTCAAGTCAACAGCGAACACTGCCGTCATAAAATCTTCAACGGCTCATTCGTTATCGACGGTGAGGAGAAACCGCTTTCTTTATTCAAACTTATCAAAAAAACCTCTCAGGTCAATCCGAACAAACTCGTTTCGGCTTATAAAGATAATGTTGCCTTTGTTGAAGGTCCTACAGTAGCCCAGTTCTACCCTACTCATCCCGAACGCTCTGACTTCTTTGAAGTAAAGGATCTCCCCACTGTATTATCTCTAAAAGCTGAAACCCATAATTTCCCGACCACAGTCGAACCGTTTAACGGTGCCGCAACAGGTAGCGGTGGAGAAATCCGCGACCGTCTCGGTGGAGGTCGGGCAAGTTTGCCATTAGCAGGAACTGCAGTCTATATGACCTCATATCCTCGCCTTGGCAACTATCCTTGGGAGCTTATGATGAACCCTCGTGCATGGCTCTACCAGACGCCTGCAGAGATCTTGATAAAAGCGTCAAATGGAGCATCGGATTTTGGCAACAAATTTGGCCAACCTTTAATCTGCGGATCGCTCCTCACATTCGAACATGACGAAAACGGCAAGATGTATGCTTATGATAAGGTCATTATGCTTGCCGGTGGTGTAGGTTATGCAGCTGCCAAGGATGCGATCAAAGGTCATCCTGAAGCAGGTGAGGCTGTGGTTGTCATGGGTGGTGACAACTACCGTATCGGCATGGGCGGAGGCGCAGTTTCTTCTGTAGAGACCGGCCAATATGCCTCAGGCATTGAACTCAACGCTGTTCAGCGTGCCAATCCGGAAATGCAGAAACGTGTTTCTAACGTCATAAGAGCATTGGCAGAAAACGATAATAACCCGATCGTATCTATCCATGACCATGGTGCAGGCGGCCATCTTAATGCACTTTCTGAACTTGTTGAAGAAACTGGTGGCCGTATTGAAATAGATGCGCTTCCTGTTGGCGATAAAACTCTATCATCAAAGGAGATCATAGGCAATGAAAGCCAGGAACGCATGGGCATGGTGCTCAAGAAAGAAGATATTGATTATGTCCGCACAATAGCCGAGCGCGAACGAGCTCCTATGTATGTTGTTGGAGAAACGACTGGTGACCATCGTTTCGTATTCGAACAGAAAGACGGAGTCAAGCCTATTGATTTAGCCATGTCTGACATGTTTGGTTCTTCGCCAAAGACAACTTTGACTGACTCCACTGTTGAAACATCGTATTCTGATGCCGAATACAATGAAGAAGATATCGAACGTTATGCAACTTCTGTATTGTCACTTGAAGCTGTAGCTTGTAAAGACTGGCTTACTAACAAGGTTGACCGTTCGATCACAGGAAAGATTGCCCGCCAGCAGTGTCAGGGTGAAATCCAGCTCCCGCTCAGCGACTGCGGTGTAGTTGCGCTTGATTATTCCGGAACAAAAGGCATTGCCACTTCAATTGGCCATGCTCCGCAAGTAGCCCTCATAGATTCAGCTAAAGGTTCAGTAATTGCTGTTGCCGAAGCGCTGACAAACATAGTTGCCACTCCCCTTTCCGATGGTATCAAAGGCCTTTCTCTGAGTGCCAACTGGATGTGGCCCTGCAAGAATCCTGGTGAAGATGCAGCTCTTTATCGTGCTGTTGAAGCATGCTCGGATTTCGCGTGTGAGCTTGGCGTCAACATACCAACCGGTAAAGACTCTTTGTCTATGACCCAAAAATATGGTGCTGACAAAGTCTATGCTCCCGGCACTGTTATCATTTCCGCGGCTGGTGAAGTCAGCGATGTCCGCAAGACACTTTCTCCGGTTCTTGGCAAGAAAGGGTCTATACTTTACTACATCGATTTCTCTTCTGATTCTCTTAAACTTGGTGGTTCCGCATTATCGCAGACTCAGGGGAAACTTGGTTCAGAAGCTCCCACCGTTACTGATGCCAAGAAATTTGTAACAACTTTCGAAACTGTCCAGAATCTTGTGAAGCGCGGAAAACTAATGGCGGCTCATGACGTATCTGCCGGAGGTCTGCTGACCACGCTTTTGGAAATGACATTCGCAAATACCGATGGTGGTATCGAGCTTGACACAACCGGATTCGAACAACTCGGAGAATCAGATCTTATCAAAATCCTCTTTGCTGAAAATCCAGCTCTCGTTGCTCAGGTTGAAGCTTCAAAAGTTGCATCAGTCGATGAACTTCTCACAAAAGCCGGTGTCCGTTTCTGTCATATCGGTGCTCCTACAGCCGAACGAACTCTGATAATTAACCATAACGGCACTCAGCGACTGCTTGGAATCGATTACCTGCGCGATGTTTGGTTCCATACAAGCTATCTTATGGATGCGCTGCAAAGCGGAGAGAAGTGTGCTCGCAGCCGCTTTGAGAATTATAAAAAACAACCTATACGCTATCGTATGCCGGCCGGTTTTGATGGCAAACTTGCTTCGCGTGGCATAGCGCTGCGCCGAGAAGGTCATGGCGATCGTGTCAAAGCTGCAATCATCCGCGAAAAAGGCGTCAACGGCGATCGTGAAATGGCCTATTCTCTTTATTTGGCTGGCTTCGATGTCAAGGATGTCCACATGACTGACCTTATGAGTGGTCGTGAGACATTGGAAGATGTAAATATGATTGTCTTCTGTGGAGGCTTTTCAAACTCAGACGTTCTCGGTTCGGCCAAGGGCTGGGCTTCAGGTTTCCAATGGGACGAAAATGCCAAACGCGCGCTCAAAAACTTCTATGCACGTGAAGACACACTTTCACTCGGCATCTGCAATGGTTGTCAGTTGATGATCGAACTCGGATTAATAAATCCGGAACATCCTAAAAAGACACGAATGCTTCACAATGATAGCCACAAGTTCGAGTCTCAGTTCCTTGGTGTGACCATTCCTACCAACAATTCTGTCATGCTCGGTTCTCTTTCCGGAAGCAAACTTGGCATTTGGGTTGCCCATGGTGAAGGAAAATTCAACTTGCCGATGGCTTTGAGTGACTACAACGTTGTAGCTAAATACAATTATAGTGCTTATCCCGCCAATCCGAATGGCTCACGTGCATCAGTAGCCGGTATCTGTTCAGCCGATGGTCGTCACCTGGCCATGATGCCCCACCTCGAACGTGCAATCTTCCCCTGGCAATGCGGATATTATCCCGCAACCCGTCGCTCCGATGAAGTCACCCCATGGATCGATGCCTTCATCAATGCCCGCAAATGGGTTGAAGAAAAAACTAAAAAATAATTACCAATCTAATAACCCCACAGTTTAACAAACCAATTATGAGTCTTAACATCATCGTGCTCGCCAAGCAGGTGCCCGACACCCGCAACGTGGGCAAAGATGCCATGAAAGAAGACGGCACCATCAACCGCGCAGCGTTGCCCGCCATCTTCAATCCCGAGGATCTCAACGCGCTCGAGCAGGCGCTCCGTCTGAAGGATGCAAATCCGGGATCGACCATCACCTTGCTTACAATGGGTCTTCCCCGCGCATCTGAAATCATCCGCGAAGCAATCTATCGCGGCGCTGATGGTGGCATAGTGCTTACAGACCGTGTACTCGGTGGCGCCGACACTCTCGCCACATCCTATTCTCTCGCTCAGGCCGTGAAAAAATTTGGCAAGTATGATATCATCCTCGGTGGCCGTCAGGCTATCGATGGTGACACCGCGCAGGTCGGTCCTCAGATCGCAGAAAAATTGGGCATTCCCCAAGTAACCTATGCGGAAGAGATCTTAGAACTTAAGGATGGATATGTAACTGTAAAACGCCGTTTGGAAAATGGTGTTGAAACTGTTAAAGCTCCGCTTCCCTGTGTTGTTACAGTCAATGGGTCTGCCGCACCTTGCCGTCCACGCAACGCTATGCGTGTGCAGAAATACAAATATGCCGCTTCTCCCAGTGAGGCCGCCAAGTTGTCGGACGATCGTAAAAAACTTCTTGAGCAGCGTCCCTACCTGAACCTTCAGGAATGGAGTGCATCATTTGTAGAAGCAGATCCTGAGCAAATCGGTTTGCCCGGTTCGCCGACAAAGGTAAAGGCTATTGAGAATGTGGTCTTCACAGCTAAAGACTGCCGTGTGCTCACTGACAACGACGCTGAAATTGAAGACCTCGTCAAAGAACTCATCACTAACCACACTATCGGATAAGCAGCACTATGGACCAGAATAACTTAATTGTATATCTTGAATTTGAGGATGGCCGCGTTGCCGATGTCAGCCTCGAACTTCTGACCAAAGGCCGTGTGCTCGCTTCACGTCTCGGCGTGAAACTTGAAGCTGTTGTTGTCGGCGACAATCTCGAAGGTGTTGAGAAACAAGTATTCCCCTATGGTGTAGATCGTCTCTACAAAGTTTCAGACAAGCGCCTGTATCCTTATACTTCAAATCCTCATTCAGCAGTTCTGATTAACTTGTTCCGTGAGATCAAGCCTCAGGCTTGCCTTATGGGCGCAACTTGCATCGGCCGAGATCTCGGTCCCCGAGTAAGTTCATGTCTCCATAGTGGTCTGACTGCCGATTGCACATCATTGGAAATCGGTGATCATACTGATCCCAAGACAGGCAAGGAATACAAGGACCTCCTGCTTCAGATCCGCCCGGCATTCGGTGGCAACATCGTTGCTACGATTGTCAACCCTGAATGTCGTCCTCAGATGGCCACAGTCCGTGAAGGCGTGATGAAAAAAGAGATCTTTGATCCGAATTACACAGGAGAGGTGATCGATCTCGATGCTAAAAAGTATGTCTCTGACGAGGACTTTGTTGTTGAAATCATTGACCGCCACATCGAAAAGTCAAAGATCAACATCAAGAACTCACCTATCATTGTTGCCGGAGGCTATGGCGTAGGATCTAAAGAAAACTTCCAGTTACTCCACGAACTCGCTGATACCCTTGGCGCTGAAGTGGGTGCGTCTCGTGCGGCTGTTGACGCCGGATTCACCGAACATGCCCGTCAGATCGGACAGACAGGCGTCACCGTCCGTCCCAAACTCTACATAGCCTGCGGCATCTCAGGCCAGATCCAGCACATCGCCGGCATGCAGGAGAGCTCTATCATCATCTCGATCAACAACGACCCCAACGCCCCCATCAACACAATCGCCGACTATGTCATCACCGGCAATCTTGAGGAAGTGGTGCCCAAGCTGATCAAATACTACAAGAAAAATTCCAAATAATACGGTAATAAATAGCAATGGCTAACTTTTATACAGATAATCCCGATCTCAAGCACCATCTGACCCATCCGCTGATGGAGAAGATCGTGGCCTTGAAAGAACGCAACTATACCGACGCCGAGAAGTTTGACTATGCTCCTCTCGACTATGAGGACGCACAGGACAGCTATGACAAGGTGCTCGAAATCGTAGGCGAAATCTGCGGCGACATCATCGCCCCCAATGCCGAAGACGTCGACCATCAGGGTCCGCGCGTCGAAAACGGCCGCGTAATCTATGCTGATAAGACCAAAGAAAATCTTGATGCCTGTCGTAAGGCCGGCCTCATGGGCATGGCTATGCCTCGCCGTTTTGGAGGTCTTAACTTCCCTATCACTCCTTATATTATGGCTGCTGATATTGTCAGTCGTGCTGATACAGGATTCGAAAACCTATGGGGATTGCAGGATTGTGCAGAGACCATCTATGAATTTGCTGATGAAGCTCAAAAGGAGAAATTCATCACCCGTGTATGCCAGGGTGAGACCATGTCAATGGACCTCACCGAACCCGATGCCGGTTCGGACCTGCAGAGCGTGATGCTCAAGGCTACCGAACAGCCTGACGGCACATGGCTGCTCAACGGTGTGAAACGCTTCATCACCAACGGTGACAGCGATATTCACTTGGTACTTGCCCGTTCTGAAGCCGGGACAAAAGACGGTCGCGGTCTGTCAATGTTTATCTACGACAAGCGTGATGGTGGGGTTAATGTTCGTCGCATCGAGAACAAGATGGGTATCAAAGGTTCTCCGACTTGCGAGCTCACCTATAAGAATGCAAAGGCGGTTCTCTGCGGATCACGCCGTCTCGGCCTCATCAAATATGTGATGGCACTCATGAACGGTGCACGTCTCGGCATCGCCGCCCAGAGCGTCGGTGTCAGCGAACTTGCCTATCGCGAGGCTCTCGCCTATGCCCGTGACCGCAAACAGTTTGGCAAGGCCATTATTGAGTTCCCGGCCGTGTATGAGATGCTTTCTGTAATGAAAGCCAAACTTGACGCCTCTCGTTCACTTCTCTACGCATGTGCCCGTTACGTTGATATCTACAAGATTTACGATGATCTTGCCAAAGAACGCAGCCTCACACCTGAAGAACGCAAAGAATCCAAATACTATAGCCGTCTTGCTGATGCTCTCACACCTCTTGCTAAAGGCATGGGTAGCGAATACTGTAACCAAAACGCTTATGACTGTATCCAGATTCATGGTGGCTCAGGCTTCATGAAGGATTATGCTTGCGAACGAATCTACCGCGACGCTCGCATCACATCCATCTATGAAGGAACTACCCAGCTTCAGGTTGTCGCAGCAATCCGCCACGTAACCACCGGAACTTATCTTAGCCTTATCAACGAATACAATGCCGAAGAAGTTAAACCTGAATTGCAGAGTCTCAAAGATCGCTTGATCGCCATGACAGACCGTTATGCAAAAGCAGTCGAAACCGTAACTGCGGTTAACGATTCCACTTATGGTGACTTCATGGCTCGTCGTCTCGTTGAAATGGCAGGTGTAATTGTTATGAGCTATCTCCTGCTCCTTGACGCAAACAGAAACGACAGCTTCAAACGTTCAGCTGAAGTTTATACAAATCTTGCTGAAGCTGAAGTTTGTAAACATGCCGATTTTATTGCAAACTTCAAACCCGAAGAAGTTGCAACATACAAAGTAGACTGACATTTACAGTCTGCTGATTAATCGAGTAGGTCGGGAAACGAAAGTTTTCTGACCTACTTTCGTTTCC
>JAAGKN010001056.1_pt1 | contig 50048 bp, 37 predicted proteins | sample 6206371 | NCBI WGS metagenome assembly JAAGKN01 (sample SAMN11533720, study PRJNA540317) | gut metagenome | isolation source: fecal pellets from male and female animal of same cohort | host: Peromyscus leucopus | place: USA:CA | collected 2017 | reverse complement strand
GGCTGTACAAACTGGCAGTCCTACTGCAGCTTCATCAACGATATTCTGCAGAATATACGCGCTGGACAGGTAGACTACTGCTACTACATCTATCAGATCATGGATCTGGCAAAGTTTCATTATCATGATCTAAAAACCAGGTATTGCGATGGATACTGGGAAGTCTGGTTGGATCCTGCCAGGAATCAGGAGGAAGGAGGTTTTGACAATGAGTGAATACGGCATCCGCATCAAAAATATAGAAGCGAGTACCCTTCTGGAATACAACAGAGGCTTACGCAGCCACTATGAGGTAACCAATGCGATGTTTACCAACAGCCTGTTTTGCGATTATCTGAAAGAAAATGGACTGAAGCTTTTAAAAGATGATTCCACACGGGATATCATCTGCCTTACCTTTAACTTTGGCACAAGGTCCTATGAACAGGAGATGGAACATCTGAAAAAAACAGCGAAAAAGGCAAGACTGGAATATAAGGCGGCGAGATCCCAAAACAATCAAAATATAATAGATAAAAAAATGAAAAAGCGCAGAAAGATCATGGAATGCATCGCCTCTGCCAGAGAAAACAGAGACAGGTATGAGAAACTCTCAAAAGAAGAAATCAGAAGGCTGCTGTACAACGATGGCGTCGATGTGGAATATATCTCACGAAAACGGGACGGAACCATAAAAAAACGTGAAGTGATCCACTATGAAATGCTCTACCGCAGCACAGGAAAGGCGAAAAAAGGATCCTGTATGTTTATAAGGGACAAATTACATAAAAAGGCTCAGAATTTTCTGTATATGGGGATCAAGTGTGCTGAAAGCAACGCTCAGATCCTTGAACTCAGCGCCTATGCCCCTCTGGTATCCAGCACCATTGTGGACCGCATCAGGATCAATCCCAGAAACATTCTGATCCTGGAGGACATTGATAAATCCTTTATTACAAATGTGATCAGCATTGAAACGGATCAAGACAAACACTGCCATGCCAGACGCATCGATGACTATGAGTTGAAAAATACCTTATTTGATGGACAGGCGCTGATCGACAGCAGTATTTTTCCTGAATGGGGAGAGGGCTACATTCTGCTGAGACATCATTTTTGTAAAATGGCTGCCTTTTGCAGCAATATCCAGATATTTTTTCAGGACTATTTTGGCGAGAGCTACCATGACGCCACAGTAAAAGATATGTTTGGCAAAGAGCATTTTGTTAAGGATATTCAGGTCATCACCACCAACCATTCAATGAAATGGTTAAAGTTTAACAAATCCTATGAATACTGGTGTAAAAAAGTAGATGAAAACAATGACATGTTTGGCATTGTAAAAACGGCACATAAAAGCAAGCTGGGAGACCTGCAGAAAATGAGTTATCAGATGGTCAATTCCCTGGATGAGAGCATCATGGACAATGTGGTCAGGGAAAGCGTCGCCTATGTGGAGAGATTAAAACAGGACGATGAATTTTTCCTGGAATACCTCCAAAAGAACAGCAACTTTTCCAATGACCATGAAGTGTTGGCCGCCCTCTGCAGACAAAACAGAGAATTTACAAGAAGCGAGTACTTCAGGGAGCGCAGGAAGGCGATTATAAAAACCTATGTCAGAAACATGAAAACAGGGAAGCTCATCCAGAATGCTGAAAACCTTGTAATCATAGGCTCCCCCTATGCCATGCTGTTATATGGTGCCACAGGGAACAAGGACAGCGTCGACGATGACGATACCTTTCAGGCAGAAAAGGGAACGATCCAGTGCTATACGGAACGGTTTCAGGCGGACAGCTGCCTGGCATTTTTCCGAAGCCCCTTCAACTCAAAAAATAATCTTACTTATTTACATAATACAAGCCATGAAAAACTAAAAAAGTATTTCCGTTTTGGTAAACTCATCCTTGCCGTTAATATGATCGGCACCGATTTTCAGGACAGAAATAATGGCTCAGACCAGGATTCTGACAGCGGCTACTGCACCGATCAGGCGGATATCGTAGAACATGCGAGAAAATGTTATATTGATTATCCTACCATCGTCAACAACATTCCCAAGGAAAAAAATGTATACGGGAATACAATGGATGATTTTGCAGAACTCGACAGCCGTCTCGCAGACAGCCAGAGAGATATCGGGGAGTCGAGTAATCTCGCCCAGATCGCCCAGACTTATGCCTGCAATTTCAGTGATCCCAAATACGCGGACTATGTGTGTATCCTGTCGGTACTGGCACAGGTCGCCATCGACAACGCCAAACGCTGCTTTGACATACAGCTCACAGAAGAGATCCAGCGGATCAAGGAGGATATGGATATCCAGAAACATAAATATCCAAACTTCTGGAAACTGATCCGCCAGAATACAACCCCCGAAAAGATCAATCCAAAACTTCACTGCCCCATGAACTGCCTGTACGATCTCAGATTAAACCGGTTCCGCAGCACCGCATCCACTCTTCCCATGTCCTATTTTTACAAAAAATATGAACTGGAAAAGGACCGACGCAGATCAAAAAAAGTAGAGGAGCTGATTGCCTGCTACTCTCTTCACCTATACCAATACAATGCAAGTGGTGAAAATATCTCCGACCGCTGTGATGACTACCTATTATTAAGAAAAGATTTTGAAGACATGGTCTCCGATATCCGAAAAATATATTTATCGGATTCCTACATCGGTCTCATGTCCTGGTTAGTTGACCGTGCCTTTCTCATAACCTGTAATGTAAACCGGAACAGGCAGTTAAAAAAACAGTTGGATATGAACAAATCCCTCTTATTAAAAGTGTTATATCAGATAAACAGCGGGAACTTATTAAAGATTTTCTCTAATCATTGCTGATTTTGATGTTTTTTTGTACATTCAACGCCTATGTCATAACGAAAGCCACCGAAAATACGTTCTGTTTTCAAAATTGTTACGTGAACTATGAAGGGAAAAGAAGAGCTCTCTATCCCCCCCTCTTGTACAACCAAATAGGAAAGGCTGGTGATTGCGACGCAGAAGAACGATGAATTAAAAATATACCGGGGACAGGATTACGTCATATCAGACCATATTGTGATACATCAGGCGACACTGGAAGACATCTGCGAATACGGAGAACAGGATTACTATTCCATGGTCTATCAGCTGACAGCGACGCCGCAATCCATGAAATACCAGTTGTGGAAAATGGGAATTGACTACACAACCATAACTCCTTTTGAACTGTTTTACAGCATTCTATACAAATTATACCCACAGGAAAAGACTTCCATCCTGTTTGGCAGTCTGGATCTTACTCGGTTTCAGATCATGCAGCATAAGGAAAATGGATCTGTGTTCTTATATCAGGATGTAGAAAACCAGCCTGTTATCATAGATGAATCCACCTACGCTAGGATGATGGATTATCTATGCCAGGTTCATATGATACAGAGGGATGAAAAACTGCCCGCCAATGAATCCACCAAAATGATCCTGATTGAAGATGCAAGAGATGATTATGAAAGAAACAAAAACAAGGAATACCATTCACAATTAAAAAATATGATTTCTGCCATGGTGAATTGTGAAGGTTTCAAATATAACCACTCCGAGGTTTGGAATATGAAAATCAATGCATTTATGGATTCTGTAAGACGAGTCTCAAAAATAAAAAATGCAAATTTGCTATTACAGAGTGGATATTCCGGATTCGGAATCAACCTCAAAGAAATATCCAACAAACAATTAGACTGGCTGGGAGAACTGGAATAAGGTTTTCCTTGCCCGTCTGAAAATATAAAACGTTAAGGAGGAACTATCTATGTCTTTTAATCCAAATGAACTTATTCTTGAAAAAATCAGAGCCGTTGAGGAGTATGATCCTTCCACGAAAGAGCTGACAGGCCGTTACACCCAGATCGAGGAGCCAAGCCTGAAGACATCCGCAGAGGGCACACAGGTGACCGACGCCATGGGTTCTGAGATCGTTACTTTCTACAATTCCCAGACCGGTACATTCAGCTTTACCAACAGTCTCTTCTCTCTTGACCTCGCCGCTTCCCAGCTGGGTGCAGAAAAGACAGCCGGAACTGCCGATAAAAAGCTTAAGGTTCCTGTGTCGGAGACACCGAATATTGAATCCGATGGTACCGTTAAACTGTCCCACGTCCCGGCTGGGCCAAAGGGCGCAGAAATCAAGTCCGTCAGAGTGATCAATGATAACAATACCTTTGGTGAAAAATACGAAGTATCTGCCACTGCCGAAGAGGGAAAATTCACATTGGATGCAGCAAATAAAACCATCACTCTTCCTGCCGGTGTGACCGGGCGCGCCTTCGTTCAGTATGAGAGAGAAAGCGAAAATGCGGTGATGATCACAAAGAAAACCGATGGAGTACCGGAAGTCAAATCTCTTCTGATCCACGCCATCTTCCATGATCCCTGCGACACCAACCTGGTATACGCCGGTGTTATCTCTGTTCCACGGGCTCAGATCAATCCGGAAGCTGTGGAGATCAGTCTCTCTTCCGAGGGCAAGCATGCCGCTGAGTACAAACTCCAGAAACCTTACTGCGACAGCGAAGCACGTCTGTTTGACATCATTGTGGCAGAAAAATAATCCCATCATGGCGGTTTGAAATACAACCGCCATTTTTTTCGAGGTGACAAAACTTATGAGTGATAAAAAAATAAATGCCCACTGCGCCATCTGCGGCACCGGTTATCATATATGCAATACATGCCTGCAGCAGAAATCCTTCAAGTCCTGGCGTGTGGTCACGGATACTGTGGAACATTACAAGATCTATATGGCAGTCCATGGATATACTCTGTCCCAGGATAAAGAAACGGCAAAAAGGGAATTGGAAAAATGCGACCTTTCCGGCCTGGATGATTTTAAGCCATCCATAAAGGCTGTGATTCAGGAGATTTTATCAGAAGAAGAAAAGGACATTCCGAAGTCTCCACAAAAGGAGCCGTGATATCATGAGTGAGATCTTACAAATGCTTCCGGTCCTTGCCGTTGCCGTGGGGATCAATATTGCCACCGGCATGTATTACAGTATTGGTACACAGAAGATCCATTTTAACCTGACTACCCTGATCACCGGAATCGCAAAGGCATTGACCGTGGCAGTGACATTTATCGGCTCTGCCTTCTGCTTTGAGGCGGCGGATCTGTCTTCCACTGGTATCACCCCATCCTTTGCGATGTCCTCAGCAATCCTGTTATACGTGGGCAAAGCTCTCCGATCGCTGGGAAAAATCCTGGGTATCGAAATAAAATAAGTATAAAACGAGGCGATATATATGGATATATTCAACAATTTATCTCACATAGACTTCTCTTTATTCTTACTTTCTGCTTTTATCATTATTTCCAGTATCATATTCGCCTGCGAGATCATAGAAAAATTTTCAAAACTCATCGGACGCCCTGTCAAATGGATCCAAAACAATGAAAAGGATCATCTCCTGCTCACAGAAAACACCCGGGAGCTGAATGAATTAAAAAGGGATGTAAAAAAATTGACAGATATGTTTATCGACAAACAGATCGATGATATGCGGTACGAAATACTCCATTTTGCCTCCGCCCTTTCAGGCGGAGGTGAATACAGCAAAGAACCCTTTGACCACATTCTCAAAACCTATCAGAAATACGAAAAAATATTAGAAGAAAACAACATGACCAACGGACAGGTACAGATGAGCATGGAAGTCATCAACGACATTTACAAAGAAAAACTGAAAAACGGATTTAATCGAGGTGAAACACAATGAATATAGCATTAACCGTCGGCCACTCAAGGTTAAAAAACGGCTGTTATACCAGTGCAGACGGGAAAAAATACGGTGGCTGCAATGAATACAGATGGTGCCGGGCATTTTCCAAACAGGTAAAAACCGAACTGACAAAAATGGGACACAAGGTGGACAGGATCCTGTGCCCGGAAAAAAAGTTTATCTCCAGTTCAGAAGAAAGAACTTATAAGTTAAACCAAATCAACAAAGGCATCTACGACCTTGTAATCGAGCTTCACCTAAACGCAGCCAGTCCTGCTGCCGAGGGCACAGAGGTTCTGTATAAATCAACTACAGGAAAAAAGTATGCCGCTGCAGTCCAAAAGCAGCTGTCCTCTGTATTTAAAAATCGCGGGATCCTCCAAAGAGACAATCTCTATATACTAAACCAGACAAAGCCCCCTGCCATTCTGATCGAAACCTTTTTCTGCACAAGCAGGTCGGATTACAAGAAGGGAAAAGGTCTGGCAAACCGTAGAAAACTGGCAAAACTGATCGCAAACGGAATTCAAAAAACAAAATAAGGAGAATGATCTTATGGATATTACACTGACACTTGGAGAAGTATTAAATCTCAATCAAACCCTGAAAGCTATCATTGATGATAATAAAGCAAAGGTAGATTCCCTGTTCAAATTCAAACTGCTGGGGATCATGAAATCCGCCGAGACCCATGTGGCAAACTTTGAGACGATACGAAATGAAAAAATCATGGAATATGGCAAAGAGGCTGAGGATGGCAGCATCCAGATCCCAAAAGAGGATAAAGATGCAGTCAAACAGTTTAACGACAGTTTGATACAGATCATCAACAGCCAGGTAACGGTAAATATAGACCGGTTAAAAGCAGCGGATGTATTCAATAAGGGCGTGAAGGCAGAACACCTGATAGGGCTTTATCCCATTATGGAAGAATAACCGCAGGTTTCACCAAATTGATATGCCGCTTTCGGCGACACAGGAAGGAAGATTTTTATGTTTAAAACTATTATAGAATATTTCAAACTGAAAAAGTTATACAAAGATTCAAAAAAAGTACTTATGGTCAATGCAGCAGAAGTAATCTCTTCGATCAAGAATATTACAGCCATCCTGGAACAGCTGATGGAAGCAGAAAAAGAGGAAGCCGGCAACTGAGCCGGCTTCCAGATGTTTTTTAACCAAACGAAAGGAGATGTTTTAAAATATGAGTGACCTCAAATTGGGAATTGACGCGCAACTGACTCCCAAATCTATTTCGAATATACAAAGACAGCTGGACAGTATCAAGAACCTCAATATCAAGATAGGTGCAGATACTTCTGAAATGACAAAATCTATTGAAAGCTCAGTCCAAAACGTAACAAGCAGCATTGCTGACAATCTTAAAAATATACTTTCTCTTGCCAACAATGAAACTTCGGATGCTGTAAAAAACGCAGGTAAGGTAAAATGTAACCTTTCCGATCGAATATGCCTGCAATAATATTGTTCCCTGTTTAAAAAAACAGGTTTTTAATATTATCCTTTGTGAAAAACACAATTGAATCTCGCGTGGAATAAACCACCGTATGCTTTAAGAAGCATAGCAGATATGGTATCCCTCTACATTATGGATACACCCTTTAGCAGTTAAGGGTCTTGAAAATCAGTACACAAATATTGCTACTCCCCTCTGTGGCGACACAACAGGTACAGTGACAATGTAATATTTGATGACAACGAGCAGATGACAGCGTACAGTATGTACACCAATCCTTAAAAGGAGGAAATCTCACAAGTATAACTTTATATACCAGATGAGTGCTAATCTCAGAGAGCATCAGGGCAGGCGGTATCAGGTGAAATTCCTGATGCTGTAAGGAGTGCTCCAGACTTTGCCGAGTGTAACGGTTAGTAACTGCCGTTAGGAATACATCTCCTACGTTTACATCTTTTGGAATATATAATCTAATAATATTTCATTCATATCATAGTTCGATATTCAAAACAAAAGTAACAGAACAAGGTAATATAAAATTAGATACTGGAAATTTCAGACAATTCTTTAAAAGGCAGAATATACTGTCTGATTCTGATATGGCTGCAGTCAGGGCATATAATAGTGAATTCACCAGACTATCAGAGAGAGTAAGGGAAAGCGGTATACATGTGAGCAGCCAAACTATTTCTCGAAGAGCAGCAAACAGCACTATGGAAAATGCTTCAGAAGATGCCCGGAACATTGTTGCAAATGCCAATGGTAATATAGTCTCCCTCAATAATCTGACTAAATCATCCAAAGCCGCTGAGATTGGAATGAAGGCAGTCTGTGAAATAGGCAATACGCTCGCAAGTTCCGCAGCTTCAGCAGCGATTGACTTGGTTGTCACATCTGTCAGCGAGGCGCTTCAAAAGACAGAAAAATTAAAAGAATCCTCTAAAAACCTCACCACAGAATTTAACAGCTCACAAGTCAGTTTCGGCAACGATATTGTCTCCCTTTCAAGTCTGCAGACGGAATATGATGAACTTTCTCAGCACGTTGACAGTTTAGGCCGTAAAATCAGTGGTACAAATGAGGAATATGAAAGATATAAAGAGATCATGTCTCAGATCGCAGCCATCATGCCGGAAATGGGTATGCGTCATGATGCTCATGGAAATGCCATCAGTGCTATGACTGGTAAGGTAAAGGATTTTACAAAAGAATATGAAAAAATCCAACAGCAGAAAATCTTTAATATGTTCAATCAAAAAGATGAAAATGAAAACAATATCTACGACATAATGGAAAATGCTGAAATTGAAAGTGAAGATAATTCCTGGATAAAAGAAGGAAAACGTATTAGCAATGATTACAAAGATATGTTCGAAACATTCATGGATGGGGATATCATCGGAGGAATCAAAAAAGGAATTTCAAACAGTATATTCAACGGAGGTGGATTAGGAGGCTTTGCTCACTTATATCATTTGTTTAATATTTTTTCGGACGAGCAGGAAGGTTCTATTAATGAACAAATCGGCAAATTAACGGAAGATATTAAGAGTAAAAAATACCAGGGCACGGAGCTGGGCAGCGCTCAAAATAAATTGTTCCAATTACAGCAACAACAAAAAGAACAATATGATGTATGGAGGACATATGCCAGCGGATATGCTCAACTATATGATCCTGATAACGATGGCAGTTCAGAATTTTTTGATTTATCTGAAGATAAACAGTCCTTTCTATCATCGTTCCTTGGCAATATGTCTCCCCAATTTATAGAAGAGAATAATTTAACTTCTCAGGAAGCAGTAACCACATTTGTCTCACAGTGGATCGATGCACTTGGTAACGAAGACGGCAGGATCAATGAAGCCTTCAATAAGCTTCTAGAATTCAATTTTGATGCCAAAGACATGAATCCAGAAGAAATACGTGCGGCTATCGACAAGTTGATCACAGATGTACTGGTGGCGATGAAAGAAGCCGGTATGGATGTAGATACTTCGGACAAGGGCGTTGCTTCTTTCAAATCATCCTGGGGAATCAATTTTGTAGATAATAATGCAGAAAACTATAAAGAAAAACTAAATTATTTTAATATAAAAGAGCTAAAAAACGAACAGAGTATCGATGAAAATGGCGATGTACAGATAAGCACAAAAGAAGATGTCAACAAAGACCGTGATCAACAGCTGCGTAAATGGGCGAGTCGTTACAACGTTACAGAAAGTGAACTGGATAAATTAAAAAATCAAGGATACGGTTCTTCAACAGAGATTGAGATTTTATCCGATGCGTTAAGAAGCAACCGGGAAAAACAATCCACAACCAAATCTTTCAAACAAGTCTGGAACTCCATCGGCAAATCCGGCAACGAAGAAAAAGACAGTACTGCCCTGGAAGAACAAAAAAGACTGGAAGAACTTGCAGAAGCCGGAAAACTGACCGAAAAATCACTCAAGAACTCTTCTCTCGCAGAAATATTCAAGGAAGCTGGTATATCCATCGAAGAAGCAACCAGCAGGATCAATCGTTTGAAATCTTCTACCGAACAGTTAGCTTCCATGAAAACAGGCATCTCTTCTATCTCTTCTATTTTAGGCGAAAAGAGAGAAAACCTTTCCTCTGAGAATACCAAAAAAGAAGGAATTGGAGCTGACACATTAAATGCCATGCCAGAAGATATTAAGGCACAAAAAAAGGAATATGAAAATTTTGTAAATGTGCTTGGCAAAGGCAGATCCTCCATGGAGAAATGTCAGAATGCTGCTAACAAACTGGCATCTGCTTATGTAAACAGCAACAACTTTCTTGCCAATCTGACGGAAGGGACAAAAGATTATTACACTTCTGTTTTAGAAGAAATGGGGGTAGAGAATGCAAGCGAGATTGTTCACAATAAATTGATTCAGTCTGGTAAAAATCTTAATGTTATTACAAAAGAACTCGGTATATCAAAAGATGAGCTCTCAAATCTAACTTTGGAAGAGTCTTCTACACTTAACGGTCTATCTAACGCTTCGGAAGAAGCGAAACAGAGTCTGTATTATTATATGTTACAAAAGATCCAGTCAAATGAGATTTCTTTGGCTACAGCAGCCGATTGTCAACAATTGTATAATCTGGCAGAGCAGGCTGGCATTACAAAAGGTGAATTAAAGGAACTTACGAATGCCTCCATAGAACTTAACGTAGTAAAAGGATACCAGAGCAAGATAGATGCTATAAATCGTGGATTAGACCGGGCGAAAGATGGTAAAGTAACATATACTGACCCAATTACCGCTGAAACAATAACTCTTTCAGAAAAACATGCTTACTCTAGAGTTTCAACATTAACAAAAAAGAAAAATACTGCTGAAAAAAAAGCTAATAAGAATATTGATAATTTCAATAAGAAAAACAGAGATAAAATTAAAGCAGAAATCTCATCTAATAAAAAAAACACCGGCAACAACACTGGCAATAAAGAAAATAAATCCAAGTCATCTAAACAGCAGATTGACTGGATCGAACGCCGTTTAAAAAATTTGCAGGATACCATAGATTTTACAGCTGCAAAACTGCAGAACCTGTTTAACTTCCAAAAGAAAAAATCGAATCTCAACGACCAGATCAAGACAACAACCAAACTGATCAACTCATATGGAGCAGCGGCGGCTAAATACCAGAAAAAAGCTGATCAGATAGCAAATCCGGGTAAAAAGAAAGGCAGGAAACTTTCTAAAGATATCATCCAAAAAGTAAAATCTGGAAAACTCAATAAAAAGACAAAATTGTCAAGCCTGATCAAAAAGTATGGTGAAAAGGATGCGGAAAAGATTCAGTCTTATATTGACTATACGGATAAGGCAAGAGACGCAAGGAAAAACCGACAGGAGCAGATTGCCAAAAAACGTAACTTAGAGCAGAATCTTTACCAGCTTTATGTTGACCGTGCAGACGGAAATATTTCTCTCTATGAACAACAAAAAGAAAATGCCATAACGGCGGAAAAGAAAAATGCGATACTTAATAATGAGCTTAAACAATATAAAGAGTCTTACCAGTATCAGATAAAAATTGCAAAACTGACCAAAGATACAACAGAGCAGGCGCGTCTACGCTCCGAGTATGAAAAGAAAATTACTGACTTAAGAAAAGAACAGCTGCAAAACACTCTGGATGAAAATTCAGATAAAAACAATCTTCTGGAAGCCAGACTTGCAAATGCGGCTACTGCCGAAGACAAAAATCAAATTTTGAGGGACGAAATCGGAATTGTTCATTCTGATACCGCTGCTTATAATAAAAATTACAGCGATGCCGTTTCTGACCGGTCAAAACAAGCGAATGCTTCTTCAGAATCCGTCAAGAAAGACAAGAGCAAAAAACTCACAGAGTCTGACAAAAAAAAGATCAAAAACTATATCTCCCGCAATGAACCCGTTCCAGACAAGCTTATCAATAAATGTTCTCCAAAAACCCAGGAGCAGTTAGCCAAATACAATGCCTCGCTTAACTGGGTGGAAGATGCATTAAACAAAAAGAACCTTAATGATGAAGAATCTAAGACAAAAGAGCGGGAATTACGAATCCAGCAGCATGAAAACCTGGCTGAACAGTATCAGTCTGATTTTGACTTACTGGAAGCAAAAAAGAAAAACCAAACAACTGCAAAAGAAAAAAATCAAACCGTAGACAGCCAAAAATCTATAACTTCACAAATATATAACGAAAAAAAGCAGGCTGCCCGCTTAGAAGGGAATGGTGCAAAAGAACAACAGCTTCAGGAAGAGCTTGACCGTGAGATGGTTGTATTTGAAAAAGAAAAGTTCGATAACATCGCTCATTACTACGAAAATCTGATGAAGCTGAAAAACAATTCCTACACAGATTTAACTAATGCAATTGATGAACTAGAAGCGAGGGGGCTGATCGTTGGTGCTTCCCTATACTCTTCACAAATACAACTAAACAATGAGAAAAAGGCAGGTTACGAGGAAGAATTAAAATCATTAGAGGCTCAATTACCTTACATTGAGGAAGGCACAGATGAATGGTATGACGCACAGGATGCCATCCAGTCTTGTAAAGATGGCATTGCTGATGCAACACGTGAGACAATTGAGCTGAATAAAGCAATTAGAGAAATTCCATTTTTGCTTAATAAGAAAATCTCAACACGTCTTCAGCTTGTTTCTTCTGAATTTGAATTAATCAATAAGTTTATGTCTAATAAAAAGATGTTCGATGACAAAACGGGTAATTTTACAAAAGAAGGAACTGCCACTCTTGCAGCTTATTATAATCAGCTCTTGCTTGCACAAGAAGAGACTAAGAATGCTAAAACAGCAGCGGATGAAATGCTTGCTGCCATTGAGAGAGGAGACGAAGGCTACGAAGATAAAGAATTAGCAATGCAGGAATACTACGAAAAGTATGACGAATATCTTAAACTTGCTGGTACTGAGCTTGATATACAACAAAAGCTGATTGATATGATGAAAGAGAAGTATCAGGCAGAGTTAGATTATTTAAAAGATATTATTGATAAAAGGAAAGATTTACTGGATACTGAAAAGGAGGCTTATGATTACCAGCGAAGCATTGAACAAAAGACAAAAAATATAGGATCGCTGGCAAAACAATTAGAAGCTTCAAAGGGCGATGAATCAGAAGCCGGAAAATTAAAACTACAGCAATTACAAGTCAGCCTGGATGAAGCAAGGCAGGATTTGCAGGATACCGAGTATGATAAATGGATTTCCGACCAAAAAGAAATGTTAGATAAACTCTACAATGAGTATTCCGCTTTTATCGACGATAAATTAAACGATACAGACGCATTGTTAAAAGAAGCCATTGAGTATTTGGAAGACCCGTCTACCAAAAAAGATTTTCTTGATACATGGGATCAGTATATGACTAAACATGATTTTGATCCAGAAAATGATTTAACTGCGGTTTTGGAAGAGATTGGGAAAGGAGGAAGTATTGTCTCAGCTATTAATAATTTATCAAATAGTATTAAGTATTATTACGATATGCAACAAAAATTGTCTGATATGACTTCAAATAGTGCAACAAGTGGGAATAGTATAAACGGTGGGAATAGTGATAATGCTATTACTAATTCTGCCCCGTCAATACAACCACCTCAAGAACCAGCTGTTGATCAAAATCAGACTGCAAGGGATAATGTAAAAAATTGGATTGTCGGAAATAAAAACAATAAAAACTTTTGGGAACAAATTAAGTATAAAAACGCATCTGATACCCAGAAAAAAATACATGATAAAATATACGACCCAGGAAAGGGTAAAAGATATATGAGTGCAACTGGAATGTATGCATTACAAAAATACTTAAAAGTACCTAATCTTTTACAATACCTTACCAATATTGGTTATTCAAGTGGTGGCGTTGTAGAAAAATTGCAAAAGGTACCAGGAATGAACGGTGATGATGGATGGGCAACTCTAAAGCGTGGCGAAGCCGTTCTGACACCAGAACAAACAAAACAGTTTCAAAAGTTAGCTCAAAACCTTGATGTTTTGAATTCTTCTGTTAATATTTTGCCAAATATTCAAAGACAAAATTCTAATTTTGTACCTAATCATAATACAGAACAGTCCATTGGTGAAGTCAACATTCAAATGGAATTTCCAAATGTGATAAATTATGAGGAATTTAGACAAAAACTACAATCAGATCCCAAGATTGAAAATTATGTTAAATCTGTAATATGGGACAAGGGAGATCTTTCAAAGTATAAGATTAATATGTAATGTTTATTGGGAGAGCGGTATTCTACTGCTCTCCTGCTCTTTTATTATGCAGAAAAATAATTAATGAAAGGATGAATGAAATTGTTTTGGAAAAAAATAAGTAAAAAAAATTATGAAAATTATCTGGAAAAAGAAATAGAGACGCTTAGACGAAAAATTAAACAAGTTGAATTGGAGCGTGACAATGCTATTCATGAAAAAAACAGGTCTGATGAGATTCTGGGCAAGTATAAATTAGAGTATGAATTACTGATTGCAGATTCTAAGAGGTTACTTGAAAAACAGAAAAAAGCCAATAAAACTATGGATAAAATTATCAATGACTGCAGAAACGGGTTAGAAAGATTACAAAAATAAAATTAGTGAAAGGTGGTGTTACCAATGATTGCTACTGAGTTTGAATTTGACAGCATCAGCAGTTCTACGTATGGATTATATATTTGTTCTTTTGATGGTGCCAAGAGCGGTGTTAGCACATTAGGAAATGAAATAACATTTAATACAGTTAAATCACCTAAAAGCAATGGGTGGATTTATACAGATAGTATATATGAAAATCCACTCACATTTACTTTTCAATGTATTAAATATAACTGCAACAGTGGCAGTGAACCAATCGAAGCAAGAGAACTTGCGCGGATTATGAGATGGCTTGTCCGCAATGATGGTTATCACTATATAAGATTCAAATACAATGAATGGGATAATGTATTTTACAATGCTCAATTAAAATTACAGAAATATGAAATTGCTGGGCAAATTTATGGCTTTGAAATAGAAGTCATATGTGATGCTCCGTGGGGATATTCTGAAATGAAGGAACATTCGTTCAACTATAATGATATAAATAAAGAAAAAACATTTACATTATATAATTATTCAGATGAAGATGGTGCGTTATTGCCAGATCTAATGAAAGTTGAAGTATTAGAAAAATGTGATTTAATAATTTCAAATACTTTTAACATAAATGGCGATGAAAAAAATCAATTAATAAACTATACAATAATTAATAACTGTAAAAGCGGAGAAATTTTGTACATGGATAAAAATATGAATATTATTTCTGATTGTGATGGATGTATACATTCAACATTATCAGATGATTTTAATTATTCTTTTTTAACATTGTATAGTGACTTTAAAAGCGCAAAAAATGAAATAGAAGCTAGCCACGCTTGTAATATTACAATAAATTGGCGGGAAATACGGAAAGGAGTGTGTTAAGTATTGTTTAAAAAACAAAGATACACTTTTAAAATAGATCCAGTTAGTAAAAAAATAAAAAAGCCTAGAATATATTTGTGTGACAGACAGCTTAGAAAAAAGGGTGAAATTTATCCGATACTCTCTCCGGTGATTAAAGTTAATTTGAATGGGGCAGATGAGATATCCTTTTCTGTCAAAAAAAACATATCCAATTATAACAGCAACGATGTCAATATTTTAAGAAAGAAATATGGAGTTGATGTAGATAATAAAATTTCAACACAATATAACAATATAAATGATTACAGTGTTGTTTTTGCAGAAGGTTTTGGATATTTTGAAGTTTCCCCAACAATTGTAGATAATTCAAACACTGAGAAAAGAATCAATGGTAAATCTTTAGGGGAAAGCGAATTAAGTCAATTGCAGTGTATTTTAGAATGCAATACCGAATCAGATTACCAAACAAACGGATATACCCCTACTGTCATCTGCTCTAAAGAGGACGAAAACAAAAGCTTACTTCATCGTATTCTTTCCTTTGCACCAACTTATGTTGTAGGACAAGTGGACGATTCAATTACATCCCTTCAAAGGACATTTAGTTTTAATGAAGATATTATCTCTTGTTTTAAAAAAATTTCTGAGGAAATAAATTGTATATTTGATGTCACTGTAGAAAGAAACGAAGATGGTTCTGTTTTGCGTAAGGTAAATGTATATGACATGCAATGTTGTAAAGATTGTGGAAGTAGAAACATTGTTGGTGGTTTATGCCAAGACTGCAACAGCACAAATACAAATCAGATTGGGGAAGACACTACAATTCTAATAAGTACTAAAAATCTTTCTGAAGAAATTACATTGACACCAACTGGAGATATGAAAAATTGTCTTATAATTGAAGGTGGAGATGAGCTTGTGACAAATACTGTAAAAGGACTATTACCATCTAGCACAAATAAATTATATATGTTTTCTGATGAAACAAAATCACAATGGTCATCTGAATTAAGGGATAAATATAATGAATATATAGATGCAGTATCCAGCAAAGAACCAGATTATGCCAAAATGCTTGAGTTGAAATACGATATTTTTGATTTGATATTATATTTGCAATCGGGCAGAATGCCAACGGTTCAGACAGATGAAAGGGATTTATATGAAGAAGTCGAAAATATCATAGAGCAATTCAAGAAGAATTTTCCAAGTGGTATTGGAATAGAAGAAGGGCTATCATCTACATCAAGTAAGAACAGTATTGTATTGAATGCAATTTCCATATTTGTAGACAAAGGTTACTCAGTCAAACAAAAAGATGGTAGTTATTGCGATGGCAGATGGACTGGAAAAATAATTGTATACGAATCACACAATAGTGAAATAAAAGCAACGATAAATGTCAAAGAAAATGAAAGTGTAATTGATTATTCCACTACTGGTCAAACAGTACATTCACATTTTACAATTAGGTTTACAAATGATTGCGAATCGTATATAAAAAGGATGGTTGCTCTAATTACAGAGAGTTATGAATATATAGAAAAAGAAAATAAAGAATGGCAAAAATATTCATTAAATAGATTATATTCCTATTATTGCGGGTTCGATACTTGTATTCAGGAGCTTATGAATCTAAAAGAAACTTCTTCATTGAATGGAGTACAAAACAAAACACAAGATTTTATTGACTTATACAATCAGAGAAAAAATGAAATATCTAATTATATGAAAAAATTAGAAAATTTTATTTTTTATCTTTATGATTATTCAGGCAGCTCCCTTTTCTCATCCTCCAATACTCCATCACTTCAAGATATAGATTATAAAAATTATACCAAAAACCCAGATAATTTAATATATAAAAATGCAGAAGAGGCATTTAAAAATATGGTTGAGTATATTAAATATGGCACTTTTGTCGGAGATCCAGAAGAAGCAAAGCAAAATACTGATTCTGCGTTATATTGTACGAATTGTAAAAGTACTAATGTGGCATTAGATGGGTGCCCACAATGCAAACATACCGACACTATTATTACATATGGAACTCTTGCAGAAACAATTTTAAAAAATTATAAGATAAATCCAGTAAACTTAGAAAGACAGCGTGAAGAGATTAGAAATTTGTGTGATTTAAGAAAGAATCTTGGTTATTTTTTGTATAAAGAATTTATTTCATTTGTACGTGAAGATAAATATGAAAATACAAACTTTGTATCTGACGGATTAAGTAATATTGATTTAATTAATATTACAAAAGAGCTTATTCAAAAAGCAAAATATGAATTAGCAAAAGTGTGTGTGTCTCAACACACTATCTCAGGTAATATTCATTCATTTGTTGCCCATAGTGCATTAAACAAAAATGATTTCCCAATAGAAAATGCATATGATAAATTTGCTTTAGGAAATTACATGTTATACTTTAATGATAATAAGCCTTATAAATTAAGATTATCATCAGAGGAATTCTCATGGAATGATGATGGCTGTAAATTAAATGTAGAATTTACAGACGTAATTAGATACCTCGGTGGCGGAATAAGCGATCTTGCTTCGCTCGTTGAAAAAGTTGGAAGTCTTGCTACTACTGCTAATACAACAAAAACACAAGCCGATAAAGGTGTAAAAGTAAGCAAAGAATTTCAAAAAATAAAGGACGAAGGATTGCAGTCTGCTCTTTCCAATGTGCTGAGTGCAAGAAACATAGATGTGCAGATAGATGAAAGAGGTATTTTATTGAGAAAATATAACTATGACTTGGACAACTACGACCAGTATCAGATGAAACTCATCAACCGCAACATTGTCATGACGCATGACGGCTGGAAAAGTGCGAAACTTGCCATTGGTCTTGGAAGATACAATAATGAATTAGTGTACGGTGTCTGGGCGGATCTCCTTGTCGGTGATCTGATCGTTGGAAAAGAACTTGTCATAAAAAATGAAAATGAACAGGGGGACTCTTCTGTCATCATTGATAAGAATGGTATCACCATAAAAAATGGAACTATCTCTTGGGAAAAGGTGAAACCTCCTGAAATCGGTCAAATAGACGGGCTTTCAAAGGAGTTATCATCAATTAAAGCAACAGCGGATGCTATAAACAAATCCATCCCTAAAAAAATAACAGAACTGGATCAACAAGTTGCACGATATCTTACAAATGGCGGATCTACGTCTATAGGTGAGGATTATATGATCTCTCCCTATATCGGCGGTGGATATCTTAATATCACAAGCGGAGACAATCAGGTAGTCATTGATCCCTCCAATACATCTAAAACCGGATACATATTCCAGGTAAAAAACCAGAACAAAACCATGGTTGGTATTGATACGGCCGGAGGTGCATTATTTGAAGGAGAAATTAAAACAAAAAAAGGAACGATTGGCGGGTGGGAGATTGATGATAATAGTATTTATCGCTCATCCTTAAATGGTGAATTCCCACGTTACGAGTTTTCAATAGATTCAAGAGAATGTTCTATTATTTCAAAAAAAACTAATTACCATTCTTTTACACATTCTGGAATAGAATACGAAGAATGTGAAAATGATTTAATCACTATGAAACCAGGTGAATTAACATCATCATATAAATTAATAGACTTAAAAAGAGGAGATAAAGTAATTAGAGAAACAAAATTAACCATTTATGAAGGCGGTTTAAAGATTGAAAACGATTTCAATACTATAACTAAAGTTGACTCCTACGGTGTCTCTACTTCTGGTCACATCATAGAATATAACAAACCTCTAAAAGAACTCTATTCCGTTGTAAAAACAGGAGAAAAAGATTTTTCTAATGAAAATGCAAATGAAGATCCATGGCAGCTACAACGTGCAGATTTTGGTGTCGTATATCAGTCAGAACCACTTGTAAATGTTATGTTTAACGATACGCTACCAGACCATGAAAATATCGTGTTCCATAGTTACATTACAAATGCAGGTGGTGGCTACACTGGTTTTTATTATTTGGTGCGGACTGAAGATCCAGGATTTAACTACTCAACAAAATGGTGGGCGGTAGGAAATGTGAAACCGTAACATATAAAACACACATGAATACAGGAGGCTATATGAATAAAATAACACAGAAATTATCCCTTGATCTGGTGGAAATGTCCCATAATGTCATAAATGCCAGACAAAATGACAGACTGACAAGGGATTTATATATAACAATTACCAACAATGGACATGAATATGAACTGCCTGAAACGGCATTCGTATATCTCCGGGGAAAACGGACAGACGGGAAAGCAATATTTTATCCTGTGGAGATTATAAGCAGTAAAAAGGGACAGATACATGTAGATATACATGACTATGTATTATCCTGCCCCGGCAGATGCAGACTGGATATCGGGATATATAACAGGATTCAGGGTGAAACGGAGAATAAAGAGGATGAAATTGCCTCAACAGAACCCTTTGTATTGTATATTCCTAATGAAGTATTTCATGAGGTGGATGTCGTTGAATCCGACCAGGGAAGTACTCTCTCACAACTTACAAATACTGTCAGGGATGAAATCTCCGAGATGAATCAACTGGAAGCCCAGGTAGCATCCAATGAATCCCAAAGGCAGTTTAATGAGGCTGATAGATCAGCCTCGGAAGCCATTCGTAAATCTAGTGAAATTTCAAGAGATACCAGTGAGAAAACACGCTCTTCTGCTGAATTGTTTAGAAATAATGAGGAAGAAAAACGAAACAATGCAGAAGTAGTCCGTATTGAAAATGAAAAAAAAAGACAAAATGATACAGCAGAAGCAATAACAAATGCAAATAATGCGGCCAGTCACGCTGAAGGAAAAGCTAACGATCTACAAAACAAGCTGGACACCCATTATTTTGCGTTGATGGATGATCTTCAATCACACAATTCTGCTGACAATTCCCATGACGATATACGAAATCTGATTTCTACACTTACAGCAAGGTTAAATGCACTGGCGGACAGTGATGATACTACCCTCGACCAATTGAGTGAAATTGTTGCTTATATAAAATCGAACAGGGACTTGATAGAGAATATTACCACAGGCAAAGTAAATGTGGCGGATGTCATTGACTCACTCTCTTCCACTGCTACAAACAAACCCTTATCAGCAAAACAGGGTAAAACTTTGAATGATCTGATCACTGCGCTGTCAAAGGCAACAGAAAATATAACGTCTGGAAATGGTCAGGCTGACAAAGTATGGAAAACCGATGCAAATGGAACTCCAGGGTGGAGAGACGCTGGTGAAACTGTCAAGTTAGCTACTCCGCGCACGATATTTGGAAGATCCTTTGATGGTTCCGCAAATGTATTAGGACAGGCACTTGTACATGGCAGTTATAATTCTTCCGCAACAGGTAGATTTTCAACATCAGCACTCCAGATACGCGAAAACGATCTTGTCGCTAATGCCCAAAATAATATTGCATATGCACCTTCCATTGGATTTCATTGGGGCAATATAAATGCAGGCACGCTTGCCATGGGCTCTAACGGACAATATTATTTTTTAACACAAGCAGGAACAACTGCCACGGTTGTTGCCAATTTATCCGGCAATGCTTCTTCCGCTGTTAAACTGACCACTTCCGCCGGCTCCACAACAACCCCTGTCTATATTTCAGACGGAAAACCTGTATCCTGCAGCCGTGAGCTAAATGATTATACATATTCAACTTCGGGAACCATAACGAATACTTCTGGTAAATTTGATGTATATAAATACGCAGAAGGAAAATTAGTAATCGAGTGGAGACGCAAGATCACCAGCTCCATTGCCCTTTCCAATGTAGATGGCAGTTTTGCGTATGCACAAGTACATAATGAATCGAATTATACTTATTTTCCGGTTAAATTCGTAGATATACCATGTGTAAATAGTGGAATATCACGAAAAGAACAAAATAATCCATTTACTAATATAAGTGTAGACGTGCTTGATTCAGAAAAATTCTGGAGAATTTTAGCATGGACACTAGAAAGCGATAGAACGTCATTGGCTGCTGGCGATGTGGTAACGATTGTGTTCACTGGAAGATGGAAGTAAAAGATTAGAAACTATATAAATACAGACGTAATTATACGCAGCAATATTCCGATAAATTTGTGGTCTCTTGTTGCCACTCCTATTTGTTTATGTTATAATATTTACAAGAAATCCCAACACGATAGCATGCAGGGAAACCTCTATTTCCCTGCACGCTAAAGTGTCAGAATCGAAAGTAAACCGGCATAAGCTGCATTGAAAATGCCAGCCATTTATCACACGTAAGCAGGAATTAACAATGAAGGCAACGAAAAAAATAGTAATGGGAATTTTGTGTATAAGCCTGCTCTTCTCTTATACCAATCTATCTGCACACTCAGGAAGAACAGATGGATCCGGCGGGCACCATGATAATAAGAATGCAAGTGGTATAGGCGGCTATCATTATCATTGTGGCGGCCATCCGGCGCATCTGCATAACAATGGCCTCTGTCCCTATTCATCGGCTGCTACAATACCTGCCACTCAGAAAACATCCAAGTATTACAAAACTGCCACAATTAAAAAAGTCCAAAACAAATTGAATCATCTTGGTTACAAATGTGGAAAAGCAGACGGATCCTACGGTTCAAAAACAAAATCTGCAATCCGAAAGTTTCAGAAGAAAAAGGGAATAACCATAAATGGTAAGATAAATAAAACTTTACTAAAAAAGCTCAACATAGATAATTGAAAACTATACTATAACTTAACATCATTATGTATGAAAAAGGGGCTGGCTAAGAAGCTCATCTCTCAAGTTTGTCTAGGACAGACTTACTCCCCACACGAAGGACTTTCCTATAAAGATTCGGGTGTCAAAAGGTCTGAATTACCCTGCAATAAAAATGAACCTTTTGGCACCCGAATCTTTATAAACAAAAAAGCGCGAGACGGGACTCGAACCCGCGGCCCCAACCTTGGCAAGGTTGTGCTCTACCAACTGAGCCACTCGCGCTTATTGTCGCTTTCATTTCCCAGCGACAATAATTATTATACACAACAACCATCCTTTTGTCAACACTTTTTTTAAATTCACATAAAAAAGTTAACTTAAAAAATTCTCCAGTTCTCATTCTTTTCTGCTTCGAACCACTTCATCCAGGGTCTTATACAGCTTATCTACCTCCACAGGCTTTGACAAATGTCCGTTCATACCACATTCCACAGACTTTTTCAAGTCATCGTCAAAAGCATTTGCCGACATGGCAATGATCGGTAAAGTATGGCAATCTTCACGTTCCATTCTTCGAATGGTGCGGGCAGCCTCCAAGCCATCCATTACCGGCATCATAATATCCATAAGGATTACGTCGTAAGTACCCGGTTTCGTGGTGCGGATGCGCTCTACCGCCTGCGCCCCATCATGGACACAATCTACTTCGAAATTACGTTCTTCCAGCAGACACTGTGCAATCTCAGCATTCAGTTCATTATCTTCCACCACTAACACACGGCATCCATCAAAAGAAATCTCTTCCTTCTTCACCTCAGTTTCTGCGCTTTCACCAAGGACCAGGGAAATTGAAAAGCTGAACGTGCTGCCCTCCCCGGGCTCACTGTCCAGTTGGATATTGCTCCCCATCATCTGCACAAGACGGCTGCTGATAGAGAGTCCCAGCCCGGTTCCCTGCTGCTTTGACGGATTCATGGCAGAAGCCTGCTCAAAGGAGCGGAACACCCTCTCCCGATCCTCCTTGGCGATACCGATTCCTGTATCACTCACCGCGAAATGAACAACCGCTTTCTCATAAGAAGCGTCAATTTCCTGCACAGTCAGAGTTACTTTTCCTTTTGCCGGAGTAAATTTCAATGCGTTACCCAGCAGATTGATGAGCACCTGGCTGATTCGGATCCTGTCTGCCACATACCAGTTATGCACTAATTCTATATTTTGCACAAAATTGATTTCTTTGGCCGCCGCCTGTGATGATATCAGCTCCTTGATGGTACCAGCATTTCATTCATATTAAAATTCAGGGGCTCCAGTTTCATCTTGCCGCTCTCGATCTTGGACATATCCAGAATATCATTAATCAGTCCCAGCAGATAATCCGAAGAGGACTGTATTTTCTGCAGGCAGTCCATGATCCTTTCCTGGTTTTGATCTTCCTGCAAAGCAATCGCTGTCATACCGATAATGCCGTTCATAGGCGTACGGATCTCATGGCTCATACGGGATAAAAACTCAGACTTCGCCTTGCTGGCAATGTCATGCTGCTGGCTCTGGATCACTCTCCCAAGCTCTGCAAGATTCTGGAATTCCTCGGGACTTTCCAAAAGCTCCGGTTCAATGCCAAGAATACAAATATTTCCCATATAGCTTCCACTGTCATACATAGGCAGTAAGATGCCCTGCTGTCCCGGCTCAATGCTTAAAAAGCATTGAATCATTTTCCGCCGGCTGTCCTTATCCGAAAAATACCGTACCTCTTCCTGACCCAGCCATCGATAAAAAGTCTCCTTTTCCTCTTCTTCATATTTCCTTACGCTTTCCTTTATGGTCTCCCCATTTCGATGCCACTGATAATTTAGATAGTTAGAATTAAAATCGGCCCGCAGCAAGGATACCAGCACATCACTGGCCTGATAAAACCTGCCAATCTTTTTAATCATCAGCAGCATTTGGGCGGGAAAGTCACTCCCTTTGCCAAACAGATTTAGAGCAACAGATACCAGGCCTACATCTTTACCATAGCCTAACGTATTAAGCTCATTCCCCTGCAGTACAGGCAAATCGGCACGTTTATTCTCAGGAACGTCCTCATAGAAGAGATACTGCTTCCCTGCGCCGGATAGAACATGATTTTGTGCCAGCTTTGCCATGCGAATCAGCTGCTCAGCGCTTTCCGTTTTCTTCCCGCAGGCCAGACCGGCATACATTTGTACGGGGAAGGTTTTCTCTTCAAAGGCTGACGCAATTTTTTTCAGCAAGGCTTCTGTAAACTCTGCCGCCCGCCGACTGGATTGATTTTCCAGCCACAAAACAAACTCATCCCTGTTCAGGCAGAATGCCACCGTCTGCTCCCCTGTGTTATCGGTAAGCTGCTGGCATTCCTGGTAGATTATGCCTCCGATTTCTTCAAGGATCATATCTCCGAACACAATACCGTTCTTTTTATTGGTCTCTTTCAAACGTTCCAAAAACAGGCTGACCATAACGCCATCCGGTAAAGTTCTCCGGCATTCCTTAATCTGTTCCATCCCCGCGCTGAAAACATAAAGCCCAGTAACACCATCTGTTATATTTGTCCGGAGCTGCTCCGCCTCTTTCTCCTTCTGTTCTTGAATATCCCGGATACTTCCCACCACTTTCCAACGCCTGCCATCTGTGTCATAGATTGCCTTGCCCGTAAGGGCCACCCAGGTAAACTCCGTTTTTTCCGGCCAGCGCATCCGAAACTCCGCATACATATTGTCGGCATCCCTCTGCAGGGATTTCATGGCAGCTTCCCTGTCCGGCTCATAAATATAATCCGGATTGATAAAGCCGCTCTCGGATTTTTTGCACAGCCATTTACCGCTCATGGTCTTGTGGTTTACAAGATCCAGTATCTTGCTTTGAAGGTCGTAGGAGTAAAAAATATCTTTGGAGGATTCCAATGCCAGTCTGTACCGCTCCTTTTCCTCCAGAAGAATGTTTTCCGACTCCTTCTGCTTGTCTGTCAGGTCAGTGACCACATCATACAAGGCATCGATCTCCAGAATATTAGAAGACTTAAATTTCTGAAGACCCGGCCTCCCCTCGCTGATGCACTGCATCAGCTGCTGAACCGGCTTAGTCAGGTGTCTCACAAGAAAGTAAATGCCAATTACACCGAAAACCAGCCCGATCAAAATAGCAAAAAGCATCCAGATATAAAGCTGGCGGCTCATTCCAAATAGATCCTTTTCTGTATTTAATCCTAAAAGCACCCATTCTGTATTTTCATAGGGCACATTATTGCTGTATAGCTTCAGCGGGCATACCACAGCATAAACACCCTGCCCATTCAGTCCGGCATCCTGTACCTGAGAAAGATTGTCATAATCTGTTTTCTGTAGGTTGAAACTGCTGGCCATAGATCGAACCAGATTATAAAGGATACCCTTGCCCACCAGAGGAACATAGCTGGCATCACCCCTCTTGACAGCCAGCATATATCCTGACTGCTGGGCGGCGTTGAGTTCCGCTTCCGGAAAATAGTTATATAGGCTTGCGCTGGAAATTTCCACACCCAGCACACCATATACCTGTCCCTCATATCTGAGCGGCAGTGAGTATGTAATCATCTCGTAAGGGTCCACTGTACCTTTTTCCAAAGAAAAAGGCATGGACCAATAGCCCAAATCTTTCGTATCCGCCTCCATATACTCCACGCCAGCTCTCCAAGGCTCATAAAAATAACTGTCAGAAGAATTCTGTCCCTGGCCATCCATATGGAACCGCGTAGTCCAGTTGGTATCCAATGGGATATTCCACTTTCTGGACAGCTTCTTGTCTCCCCGCTCTAATAGCAGATCCTTATAATTGGCAGGGTTTGTATTGGGATCGGAATCCCGGATAAAAAATCCGTCAAATTTGCCAGCCGTCTGTATATCAGTTCCTGTCAAAATCAGGAAAGTCCCTGTTGTGGAATTGTTCTGCAGGGTTTTCATGCACTCCGGGAAAAGTACCTCCAACAGTCTGCTTCTCATTTCGCTTGAGATGAAGAGTTCCTCCAGCCCCGCCCCTTCTCTTTGCAGGAACTGCTCTAATAGCCCGTTCATCAGCACCTCCTGCTCGCAAATGGACGACCATCGCTGGATCATATCATTTTGCATGATGACCCTTCTGTTCTCCACCAGCCGGCTCATCATGCTGCTGGAATACTCCTCCAATGTAGCCGCAGTTCTCCTGACTACGAAAGTTCCAATGGTTATGAGGCTCTGTATTAGCATAATTACAACCAAAGGAATCAGGAAAATACGAAATATAGTAGATTTTCTCTTTTTTTTCATTCTCCCCTTCATCATTTTACTCCCTGCTCGTTTACCACATTGTTCAACGCATTACAAAAAACTGCGTACCATTTCTCAAAGGCCTCCCTTGCCACATAGGGAGCTGACGCCTCCTCCAGGCTCTTGCCTTTGGCCAGCAATTTGATTACAGCTGCCCGGTCTTCGGCCACTTGGTCTGCCAGATTATATTCCAACACCTTTCGGGCTGCAGAGCCGTTTTCAAAGCTCTTGTTCGTGTAGAGGGTCATACCCTCCATCTCCCGGAAAATGGTAGTCAGGCAGTCATAGGTCTTAGGCGCCACTTTCAGTTCCCTCTCCTTGATGACCTGATCTAATTTTTTACTGCTGTTAGCCTCTTTCTGCACTGGCAGATAACCAGATACACAGCCGAACTGCAGATTATTATCTGCCTGCGTAAACCACTTTAAAAACTCCACAGCTGCAAATTCATGCATTTCATCGGACTTGCTGACCACCATACCGGCCCCCTGCTGCACAGCATAGTTTTTCCCGCCCTCAAACACAGGCGCCATCATCACAATATATTCGATGGCACGGCTGTCATCTTCATCCTCCACCTGATCAGGAAAATACATGGCTGAGGAGGTGGATCCTGTATAGGCGAGAAGCTCTCCGGTCTTCACATCATCAGAGCGAAACGTACCATAAGCGCCAAAGTACCCTTTAACCATGGGGACATAATAATTTTCCCAAAGACGATACATCTCCTCTTTTGGCACATTTAAAGTCATTTTTCCCTGTTCCACCTGAAAAATCTCTACCCCCAGCTGCTGCATGCCGATAATAAAATAATTTGCCACAGCATCCCTGCCATAAAATGCCCTGCCATCTTCCGGTACATCCGGGGTCTGGCTGTCCGTCCACTCATAATATGCCTGGGCAGCGGCCGCCACACCCTCTATGGTCTTCAATTCCTCCAGAGAGGCGCCTGTAGCTGCTGCAAAAGGCTCCCAGTCTGTCTTGTTGATCATCATAATCTCCGTAGACTTTGCAGTAGGAAAGATTCTGAGCGTACCATCAGCAGCAATACGTCCCTCATCAATATAAGAGTCCACATACTGTTTTAGATCTTCCTCGCTGAGATAGTCAGACAGATTAGCTAAGGCACCCGCACGCTCCACCTCGTAGGCAGTATCCGCATAGGATGAGAAAATGTCCGGCATTGTATCCGCTCCCACCTTTCCACTGATGGCATCCCACACCGCTGTTTCAAGGTCTGAAACCGATCCTTGGGAATAGCTCTGCACATAAATCCCTTTTTCCTTGCCAACCGTGTCGTTGAATTTCCCAACTAGAGCATCAAAAGCTGCCTACTCGGAACCGTTATAGTAATGCCATACTGTTAGTGACACCGGATTTTTAGGATCTAACGGACTCTTATTTCCACATCCTGTCAAACTAAAAATCAAAACCGTCATTATACATATCATATATATTTTCTTAAAGATTCTTTCTGTATTTACCATTTGATGCACTCCTTGTCCGTTTTTTTAATATAGTGGATACCCTTTCAGCTCCCGATAAAGCCGGTGCACCGGCAGTCCTACCACATTGTTATAATCTCCCACGATCCCCTGAATATGCTTCCCAAACATCCCCTGAATGCCATAAGCCCCTGCCTTATCATAGGGCTCGCTTGTGTTCACATAGGAAATGATCTCCTCTTCTGCCAACTCGGCAACCGTCACCACCGTAGTCTCTGAAAAACTTTTAACCCAGGTTTGTGCACCGGCATCTAGTCCGACCAGTGCCACGCCTGTACTCACATTATGGTTTTTCCCGCTCAACATGCGAAGCATATCCACTGCCTGCTGCCGGCCGGCTGGTTTGCCAAGGATTTTCCCATCGATGCTTACCACTGTGTCCGCTCCTATCACGATCACCGGATCCATGCACGGAGGCAGGCTCCCGGCCACCGCTTCTGCCTTCTGCAGAGCAAGTTCCTCCGTCACTTTTTCCGGATCCTGGCTGGTCACGATCTCCTCACAGTCCGACACAATCACCTCAAATTGATCAAAAAGCATTGCTAAAAGCTCCCTGCGCCTGGGCGATCCAGAGGCAAGGATAATTGATTTTCCCATAAACAGTTTATCCCTCCACCACTTTCACATAAAAACTGCGGTTTCTCGGTCCGTCAAATTCACAAAAATACACGTCCTGCCAAACCCCGAGAATGGGCTTTCCTTCTGACAGGATCAATGTCTGGGAGGCTCCCATGGTACTGGATTTCATATGAGCATGGGAGTTCCCCTCAAAATGACGGTATGCTGCGTCCCTGGTTGGATATACTTTTTCAAATCCATAGATCAGATCCCGGACCACATCTGGATCTGCATTTTCATTAATCGTAATCCCCGCTGTCGTATGGGGACAATATACCACTACAATACCATCTTTTATACCACTTTCCTCGATATCCCGACGAATTTGCGGTGTGATGTCCACCATCGTCTGGCGTTCCTTGATGTGAAGCTCATGTTTAAATAATGTCATAATATCCTCCTTTCTTCCGTTATGCAACGCCCCCGATTCCTCGACCGTTACACGGCCTTCGTCATCGCGGCAGTCGCCGCACGGCATTCTCACTTCCGTTATGCAACGAGCCTGATTCCTCGGCCGCTCCGCGGTCTTCGTCATCGCGGCAGTCGCCGCACGGCATTCTCACTTCCGTTATGCAACGACCCCGATTCCTCGGCCGCTCCGCGGTCTTCGTCATCGCGGCAGTCGCCGTCCTTACTTTTCTTCCGTTATACAACGAGCCTGATTCCTCGCCCGCTTCGCGGCCTTCGTCATCGCGGCAGTCGCCGTATAGAAAAAAAACGCCGGCACAGCACTGTGCAAGCACAGCTGTGCCGGCGGTCCTTTTCTGCACGGCTCGTTGCTTAACGGAAGTATTCGACACCGCTCTCGAAGATCAGCTGGTTCTGCTCTCCGAATATATTCACAGCCACTCCGTCGCCCCGGCGCTCGGAGTGAGCCATTTTTCCAAGTACCCGTCCGTCCGGGCTGGTGATTCCCTCAATGGCATAATAGGAGCCGTTTGGATTGAAGTCTTCGTCCATGGTCGGATTGCCGTCTACATCCACGTACTGGGTCGCCACCTGGCCGTTGGCAAAGAGTTTTTCGATCCACTCTTTGTTTGCCACAAAACGGCCTTCTCCGTGGGAAGCCGGTACAGAGTACACACCACCTAGCTCCGCTTTTTGAAGCCATGGAGATTTATTGGTCACTACTTTCAGATAAACGGACTTACTGATATGTCTGCCGATACTGTTGGTAGTAAGTGTCGGGGAATCCTCCTTCTGGGTGTGGATCTCACCGAAAGGCACAAGACCAAGCTTGATCAGTGCCTGGAATCCATTACAGATACCGAGAACAAGTCCATCTCTCTCCTGCAGAAGACGGTGAACCGCCTCCTTGATCCTCTCGTTACGGAATACGGAAGTAATGAATTTGGCAGAACCGTCCGGTTCATCGCCGGCACTGAAGCCGCCGGAGAACATAAGGATCTGGGACTGGCTGATCGCCCGCTCAAAGGCATCCACACTGTCTTTGATATTCTGCTCCGTCATATTTTTAAATACGATGCTCTCAGTGTCAGCTCCCGCCCGCTCAAAGGCACGAATCGTATCATACTCGCAGTTTGTTCCAGGAAATACCGGTACAAATACCTTTGGTTTTGCCACTTTATGACGGCAGACATAAATGTCCTTCGTATCAAATAATCCGGTATCAATCTTCACATCCTCCACGCCGGATCGGGTTGGAAATACCTTTTCCAGAGTACCGGTCCATGCGTCAATTGCAGCTTCCATGGACACACGCTCGGAACCATAGGTAAATGCCGGTTCGGACACCACTTCACCGATCCGTACAAAATCTGCGCCAAGGGCCTGCACTTTTTCAAGATCGGCTGAGGGGATCTCAACAAGGATATCACCATATGCCGGCTTGAAATAATCCTCAATCGTTATGGAAGAATCAAACTGAACACCGAGCTTATTACCAAATGCCATCTTGGCTGCCGCTTCTGCGGTGCCCTTTCCTGTCAGAGCATAAGCGGATTTCACCATGCCCTGGCGGATGAGTCCGGTCACTTTTCTGTAGAGGTCCATAATATATTCATAATCTGGAAGGTCGAAACGGTCCTTGCGGATCGGGAAATTCACAAGTACATTTCCAGCTTCTTTTAATTCTGGCGTCACCACATCGGAAATCTTTGCCACGTCTACAGCAAAGGAACAAAGTGTCGGCGGAACATCGATATCGTTAAAGGTTCCTGACATGCTGTCCTTACCGCCGATAGACGGAAGTCCCAGCTTTATCTGGGCATCATAAGCTCCAAGAAGAGCTGCCATCGGCTCACCCCAGCGCCTGCTGTCCTCTGTCATGCGCTTGAAGTATTCCTGGAATGTGAAACGGATCTTTGTAAAATCACCGCCGGCTGCTACGATCTTTGCCACAGAAGTGAGCACCGCATACTCTGCTCCATGGTAAGGGCTCCAGCTCATCAGATAAGGATCCATCCCATAGCTCATCATGGTCACCGTATCACTTGTGCCATCCAGCACAGGCAGTTTTGCGATCATCGTCTGGGTAGGCGTCAGCTGATACTTACCGCCATATGGCATGTCTACTGTGCAGGCTCCGATAGAGCTGTCAAACATCTCCACCAATCCCTTTTTGGAACATACATTCAAATCTTTCAGATTTTCTGTAAAAGTCTCTGCAAAACTGTCGGAAACATTGACTTTATCCAGATAATTGTCTGACTTTTTCGGAGTTTCCACCGTCACATCCGTCTCCTGATGAGCTCCGTTGGTATCCAAAAAGGCTCTGGAGATGTTTACAATCTCTTTGCCTCTCCATTTCAGCACAAGCCTTGGTTCTTTCGTCACCACGGCCACCGGTACCGCTTCAAGGTTCTCCTCCTCCGCAAAGGCAAGCATTTTATCTACATCCTTCGGATCTACCACGATCGCCATACGCTCCTGGGACTCGGAAATCGCAAGCTCCGTACCGTCAAGACCGGCATATTTTTTCGGAACCTTATCCAGATCCACCGTCAGGCCGTCCGCCAGCTCTCCGATGGCTACCGATACGCCGCCGGCGCCAAAATCATTACATTTTTTGATCAAACGGCTGACTTCTTCACGGCGGAACAGCCTCTGGATCTTACGTTCCGTCGGCGCATTTCCTTTCTGTACCTCAGCTCCGCAGGTGTCAATAGACTCGGTGTTGTGTGCCTTGGAAGAACCCGTGGCTCCACCACAGCCGTCCCGTCCGGTACGTCCACCGAGCAGTATAATGATATCCTCTGGATCAGAATTTTCCCGGATCACATTTTTTCTTGGTGCAGCGCCCATGACCGCACCGATCTCAAGACGTTTTGCCACGTAATTAGGATGATAGATCTCATCCACAAGACCTGTCGCAAGCCCGATCTGATTGCCGTAGGAGCTGTAGCCGCTGGCTGCCCCTGTCACGATCTTACGCTGTGCCAGCTTCCCTTCCATCGTCTCTTTCAGAGATTTGGTAGGATCTGCTGCTCCTGTCACACGCATTGCCTGATACACATATCCGCGTCCTGACAGCGGATCACGGATCGCTCCGCCGAGACAGGTAGCCGCGCCGCCGAAGGGCTCGATCTCCGTCGGATGATTGTGGGTCTCATTTTTGAAAAATACGAGCCATTCTTCTTCCACCGGTCCTCTTCCATCCTCATGATCGATCTCCACAGGAACCACGATGGAGCAGGCATTGATCTCATCGGAAACTTCCATGTCTTCCAGTTTTCCATCCGCCCGCAGCTTCTTCATGGCCATAAGGGCTATATCCATCAGGGAGACAAATTTGTCCTTTCTTCCCTCGTAGATCTTGTCATGATCCTTTTTATACATTTCATAGGCATCCTGTATCGGCTCCCTGTAATCTCCGTCTTCAAAAGTAACATTTTTCAATTCCGTCAAAAATGTCGTATGGCGGCAGTGATCTGACCAATAGGTATCAAGCACACGGATCTCCGTCATGCTCGGATCCCTTTTCTCCTCATTTTTAAAATAATTTTGTATATGAAGGAAATCCTTAAAAGTCATGGCAAGTCCCAGAGAATCATAAAGCGCTTTTAACTCTGGCTCCGGCATAGCCTGAAAGCCATCAAATACTGCCACATCAGACGGTTCATCAAAAACAGCAACCAGCGTATCCGGCACTGTCTCGTCCGTCTCCCTGGAATCCACCGGATTGATGCAGTACTCTTTAATACGGGTAAAATCCTCATCGCTGATCCCACCGCTGAGTATATAGGTAGTGGCGGAACGGATCACCGGTTCTTCGCTTTCGTTCAGGAGCTTCACACACTGTTCGGCAGAATCTGCTCTCTGGTCAAACTGCCCCGGAAGATATTCCACGGAAAATACCCGGTCTTCCTCTTTTTTCTCGAAGCCTTCCTCATAGACATAATCCACCGGCGGCTCTGAAAATACAGTAGCAAGTGCCTTCTTATAAGTACTCTCGCCGATTCCTTCCACATCATAGCGATTCAGAACCCGTACCTGCTCCAGATCTTTAATGCCAAGGTATTCCCTGATCTCCTTTTTCAGATCCTTTGCCGCAACTGCATAGTCTTCCTTCTTTTCCACGTAAATCCGCTTAACCTCTGCCATGGCTTTTCTCTCCTATCTCGTCTGTTGATGATATATTATAATATTACTGTACTGCTGTGTAGGAACCGAGTTTCACACGTCCCTTCCAATAGCTCTGAACTTCTGTTGTATATCCGGTTTTAATTTCAGCATACTTGGCATTAAACTGTTTGGTCTCCTCAGCACTCACCACGGAATCACATTCTTTGTCATAGGCAGCACTGTCATCATTATTCACCATTTTTACAAGATAGTATCCATCTTCTCCTTCAATGACATCCGAGATCTGATCATTGTTCATCTTGATCAGACGTTTTCTCAGCTTCTTTGTCAGGAAGGAAGAACTGTCCATATCTTTTTCCAGAAGTTCCTGGGTCTGAACTGTCTGAATTCCCGTCGTATCCTTTTCTTCCAGAAGCTTCGTAAAGTCCTCGGCAGTCTTCGCCTTTTCCTGAAGAGCTTTCATATTGTTCAAATTGGTCTGCTTCTGCTCTGCGGTCACATCCACCTCTTCATCCCCGGAACCGGTTTTATTGCTTACTTTATAATACTGCATCGTATACTGGCGAAAATCTTCCTTTTTCACTGTCGCTTTCAGAGCTTCTCTGTCAATGCCGCTCTCCGAAATGATGACCTGTCTGTATTTTTGAACCAGTGCATTTTTCTCAAATACTTCTTTCAGAGTATCTTCATCCAGTCCCGGAATCTTTTTCTGACCGTCTGTCATCGATTCCATCGCTTTCTTTGCACTCTCATCTGCTGCTTTCTTTTCCTCGTCTGTCAGAGTATGTCCTAATTTCTGTGCCTCCATATAAAGGATCTCTTTTTGTTTCAGACCATCCATCACCTGCTTTTTGGCAGCAGAAGCACCGTTTCTCCCATCCTCGTCCGCATTTTCCATCTCCCAATAGGTTGTACCATACATCTGCTGATACAGGGGAGCATAGGAATTAAACTGCGTCTCAAGAGTATAGATATCGTAAACCGCTTCTTTCATATAAACCGTATTGGTTTTTTCTCCACCATCCGTATTGGCCTGTGTCACCTTCAGGACCGCCCGCGGTCTCAGCTGCATATAAAATACACCAGCACAAAGAATAATGATTGCTGCAATTCCAAGTGTCAGTAAAATTTTGTTTTTTGAAGCAATGATTACACTTCCTGAACCTTTACTTTGCTTCTCTGACCCAATCCCACCATTTTTTGCCAATTTCTTTGAGTTATTCATCACTTTCCTCCAAAACTATATATTTGTAAACATACATCATATATTTTACCATATTTTTTGAAGATGTAAAGGCATTTCCCGATGAAAACAAAAAAAAGATATGATCCACTCATATCTTTTTCATGACAATGCAGGAGATGGGACTTGAACCCACACGATATTGCTACCACAGGCACCTGAAGCCTGCGCGTCTGCCAATTCCGCCACTCCTGCGTGCTTATTTAAATTATCACATTTTTTTTCAAATGTCAATAAAAATTTGATAGAAATTTAAATTAATTTATAGTATACTAGATTTAAAGTGTTTAAATACTATTATATTATATGCGAGAAATCGCAGGAACGGAGATTGTTATGGGTATTAGTGTTGGTATGCTTATTTTTGGCCTTTTTGACGGAGGCCTGACCTTTGCTATTGTATTCTGTCTTTTGAAAGCCAGGTTTAAAGGGAAGAAAATAGGAAGAATTTTGGGAACGGTGTTAGGAACTATTTTATTTTCTGTTTATATCACCCTGTTTGTCTATTTTAACACTCCCGGGACAAAAGTGAATCCAGACTTTCGGAATTTCATCTACTCGGCTCCGATCGTCCTGGCTGTGCTGTTATGTACTCTGGTTTTCCTGTCCCAGCCTCCCAGGAAACAGGCCGCTGAAGAAGAGCTGGAGGATGATTCTATCGCAGATACTGCTGAGACAGAGGAAATACTTTAATTGTCAAACGAAAAGAAACATGGTATAATGGAAGTTAAAGGGAATTTCAACGTCAATGAATTTTGTAAGGAGGTATCCGAATATGTTAAATAAACAGGAAAACGTAATTAAAATCCCATCCCGGATCAACAATAAACTTATTCTTAAGGTGGTGCCAGGGCATTTTGCCACAAACCATTCCCACATCAATTACTACATGGATATGACACGCCTGAAAGTGGGACAGAAGGAAGCCTATCAGGCAGCTTCTACCATGGCAAAGGAATATCAGTACAGTACTCCGATCGATACCATCGTCTGTATGGATGGCTGCTATATGATCGGCGCCTTTCTCGCCAGCAAACTCACGGAGGCCGGTGTAATCTCCATGAACATGCATCAGAGTATCTATGTCATCGAACCGGAATTTAATCCCAGCGGACAGATGATCTTCCGTGATAACATTCAGCCAATGGTGAACGGAAAAAATGTTCTTCTCCTTCTCGCCTCTGCTACGACCGGAAAGACCATAGCGCAGAGCCTGGAGTGTATTGAATACTATGGCGGGATCATACAGGGGATCTCGGCGATCTTCAGTGCCACTGACCAGATTGAGGGACACACGGTCAAATCGATCTTCCACACGGACGATCTACCTGATTACCAGTCCTTCTCCCAGCATCACTGTCCCTTCTGTGAAGCAGGACATAAAATCGATGCCATTGTAAACAGCTATGGGTATTCAAAGTTGTAAAAAATTTACCTGAAACCAGCCTTGATCTTTCTCAAGAACGTCCTTGCGGGCGTTCTTGTTCCATAAAGAACTTTCTTATCGATACTTGTGTATACTCAGAATGGGGGGATTCTTCTGTCTATCACTGCAAAAGAACTTGCAAAAAAATTGAATTTATCAGAAGCTGCTATATCACTGGCACTTCACGATAAGCCAGGTGTCAGCACAAAAACCAGGAAACGGATTTTGGATGCCGCCAGAGAATTCGGCTACGATTTTACCCGTATTTCCCCATCCAGGTCTTCTTCAGAGCTAAAAAGCATTTATCTCATTATTTACCGCAAAAATGGGATATTGGTCACTGATACACCTTTTTTCTCCCAGCTGTCGGAGGGGATCGACCTCGAGTGCAAACAGCATAACTATATACTAAATACCTTGTTCCTATGCGAAGGAGATGATATTCCAAAACATCTAAACATAATAAAACAAAATGGAGCAAAGGGAATCATATTACTTGGTACCCAAATGCAGGAACTCGATATTTCTCTTTTCTCACAATGTCCCATTCCATCATACATAAAGTGGCCCCTTCTGTAGAAGGGGCCTATGCTGATGTAAAAAATCTCCTGGCTCAGAATATACCGATTGCTTCCTGCTATTTTGCCGACAACGACTTCATCGCCATTGGTGCAATCCGGGCATTTCAGGAATGCGGTTATGAAATCCCCAAAGATATACGTATCATCGGCTTTGATGACATACCTCACGGCATATATATTTCCCCGCCTCTGTCCTCCATCCGTGTTCCCCAGCAGTATATGGGCCAAATAGCAGTAAGGCGTTTACATGAACAGATCATGAATCCACAAAATACCTTTGTGAAAATTGAAGTGGCAACCAATCTGATCATACGAAAAAGTTCGTGAACACAACATACCTTTCACTCAATCATAAATTTTATAATAGTCAAAATCTGCATATCCGCCCTTCTGTTCCGTCGAGTACATGAACAAGTAGGATCTGGCTCCCATAAATACCGTTTGATAGTTATTCGTTATCCTCAACTGTTTTCCTATTTCTGTCCATGTCTGCCCGTCGTCCAAACTATAATAAAATTTCGCCGTATCAGCTATTTTCGTAGAGGTATAGGAAAAATCGTATTCGATTTTCAGGCTTATCTCATTCGATGTCAGCGCTTCGCCGCTCCGTTCATTTTCCTTCACAGGAACCTTCTCGTAATAACCGTCTGATTGTTCATTAAATTTTCCCTGTCCCTGAACAATATATCTCTTTCCATCCGCATCACAAGTCACCCCAACGATGCCATAAGAATCCTGAAACGCACAGATTCCTGCATAATCACCCGGATTTAATCCCGCCGTATTCACTTTTGTTTCTGATACACAATGCGGCCCATACACCCTCTGTGTCAGGCTGTTGATCGCCCCATACACGTTCTGAACAAGACGTCCGCTCCGGATCCGGTAATACCCTGGATTTTCAGTGACAGACCAGTTGTCTTGGTCGGGATTATGATTCCACTGCCAGATTGGTTTCAGCCGTTCTCCTTCCTGATAAGAGAAATCATCATCCCCCCACAAATAATTACCTGTGCCGCTGTCTTTTAGATGAATACGGATTGGGTTTTCCGATGTACTTGCATGGAACACCCCGTTTTCATCATAAGTTCCCATCATCGGCCAGTCCTTATAGTTGATACCGTTCTCATCCGTATAATTCCAATTAACTTCTACCACGGAAGGGCATCTTCCCACTGATTCGTGGTCCTGAAACAAATATCCGTACCATTCGCCATATACCGTATCAATTAACCCGCCCTGCGCAAGTCCCTGCTGACTGTATCCACCCGAGGAACCACTATATACAACCTGTTCCTCCCACTCACCATTGAGCAGATCATCAGTACGGTAGCATATTTGCGTACGAAACCATTTACCGATCGGGGAACCGATTGACAGCAAATAATAGTAATCACCGATATGATACGAATGCCAGCCTTCTGTTCCGCTAAATTTTTCAGACTTGATTATTGTTTTCGATTTCCCAACCTGCACAGCCGTTCCGACACCGTCTCCGTTGTCATCCTCCACAAGTTCCACCTGCGCCATATCACATTGCCCGTAGGTGCTAAATACATACATTTTCCCATCTTCAAAAAGGATGCCGGAATCATGATAAGCATGATCTGCTTTATACCGCTTCCATGTTCCCCCTTCTATATCGTCCGTCGTAAAGAAGAAACATCCCTGATCATGTGTATTGACACAGACATAAAACAAATCGGTATCTTCATTATATACCAGAGATGCTGCCCATGAACCATGAGAATACATATCCTTGCCGTTCTCCATATTACCATATTCATCGTCTGCCAGCGTATCATACACATATCCTGCCATCTGCCAGTGCACCAGATCTGTCGATTTTGCAACTGGTATTCCTGGATTCAAAAACATTGTCGTGCTAACCATGTAGTATGTATCACCTTTTCGACAAATATAAGGATCCGGCACATCTGCAAAAATCATAGGATAGGAGCAAACCGCAAGTTCGTCTTGCGGAATCGTATCAAGCGGCTGAAGAGTCGGCGGTGTAACTGGTCCCTCCGGAGTTGGAGTAACAGCCAGCTCCGATGTCTTTGATGGAAGAGCTGGTGAAGGAACTGGCTCCGGCGCCCCGGAAGCGGGCGGATTCACTGTTACTATTGGTTTCTTAGCCTTTTTTACAGTAATACCACAGGATAGTATCTTCTTTTTTTTATTTCTCATCTTTACCACCGCCTTTACTTTCACTTTTCCGGCTTTCTTTCCTGTTATCATGGCTTTTTTAAGGCCTTTCTTTTTGACTGATACAATCTTTCGATTCGAACTCTTCCAGCTGACAGACTTGATTTTCTTTCCTGTCAATGTTAGAAAAGCGGAACCTCCAACCCCAACATTCAGTTTTTTCTTATTCAACTTTACTTTGGCAGAGGCCGCCTGGACTTGCGCAGACGGTGACACTGCCACTACGGTCAGCGCCAATACGATAGACATTGCAACAATCTGGCCTCCCTGTTTGATCCTCCACATAGTCATTCCTCCCATATCATTTTTTATTAAGTATAATTACTCATAAACTTAATTACAAGAAATAATTAAGTGAAATTCAAAAATTTTGAACTAAATAATTTATTTCCCACTAAAAAAGGTGCGGCTTAGAAATGCCCCCCTTACTCAATAAGAATCAAACTTCCTGAAAAGAAAAAAAGCGCCGTAAAAATCCGACGCTTCCCAAAATATAGGAATAAAACCTATAACTTACAACAAATCACCCTTTTCTGCAGACAGGGCATTCAGGATTTTTTTTCGGGAATCTAACCTGACGGAATTCCATCGTCAAAGCATCCACTGTGAGCAGTCTTCCAGTGAGCAGTTCCCCAATCCCTAATAGATACTTCACTGCCTCCATACTCTGCAGTGTGCCGATAATTCCTGCCATAGTGCCGATTACCCCGACCTCCCGACAAGTGGGAATCACACCATCCTCCGGAGGTTCCTCAAAAATACATCGGTAACAGGGACCCTCCCCTGGAACATAAGTCATAAGCTGTCCCCCAAATTCCTGAATACCTCCGTAGGAAAATGGTTTCTTCAACATAACACAGGTATCATTGATCAGAAACTTAGCTTGAAAATTATCTGTGGCATCAAGAACAAAATCATAATTATTAAATATATCTTTCACATTGTCTTTCCCCAGCCGTTCCCGCAGGGCTGACACCTTAACATCTGGATTTAGTGCCTCAATCCGCTTTTTTGCTGACAGTACTTTTGGGGTTCCAACGGACTCAGAGGAATGTATGATCTGCCTTTGCAGATTTGTTAGATCCACATTATCATCATCCATAATGCCGATATGGCCGACTCCTGCCGATGCCAGATACAGAGCAGCCGGTGAACCAAGTCCACCGGCTCCTACAATAAGTACATGGGAATTAAGAAGCTTTTCCTGCCCCTCTTCACCTACCTGTTTCAACAATATCTGTCTGGAATATCGCTCACTCTGTGATTTATTCATCATCTCACCTTATACCCACAGATTATTTTGCCAGAATCTCATCCGCCAGTTTTTCCATGTCTGCTATCGTGGAATCTTTCATGGTAGATTTGATCGTAACCACCTGGTCACAGATCGTGATCTCTTTCATTCCTTCAAATACAGCGCGCATCTGCTTTCCAGCCATCGGTGCCCAGGAACCATTTTCCATAATGCCCACCACACGTTTCTGGTAATTTTTGCTCTTGAGATGGTTCAAGAAGTCCTCCATAACCGGAAATAAACCACCATCGTATGTAGCCGCTGCAACAATGATCTTATCATACCGGAAGGCATCCTCTATGATCTCTGCCATATCTTCTCTGGAAAGATCGCTGACGATCACTTTTTCAGCACCCTTCTGCTCCAGAATCGTGCCTAGCTTCTTCGCTGCCTCTGCTGTATTTCCATGAATGGAAGCATAAGCAACCAACACACCTTTATCCTCTGGCTCGTAGCTGCTCCATGTATTGTATTTATCGATATAATAGCCCAGATCTTCTTTGAGGATCGGCCCATGCAGTGGACAGATCATGGCAATGTCCAATGTCGCTGCCTTTTTTAGAAGAGCCTGAACCTGAGCGCCATATTTACCTACAATATTAAAATAATAGCGTCTTGCCTCGCATGCCCAGTCCTCATTTTCAGTCAGGGAAAGAGCACCAAATTTACCAAACCCGTCCGCTGAGAACAAAATTTTCTCAGACTGCTCGTAAGTTACCATAACTTCCGGCCAGTGTACCATGGGCGCCATAAAGAACTGAAGAGTATGGGTACCGATCGAGACTGTATCCCCTTCTTTTACTACTACACTGCGGTCTGTCAGATCCAATTCAAAAAACTGCGGCATCATAGAAAATGTCTTAGCATTTCCGATGATCTTCATATCGGGATATTTTTCCGCCGCTTTCTGGATATTGGCAGCATGATCCGGTTCAAGATGGGAAACTACCAGATAGGACGGTTTTTTGTCACCAAGGACTTTTTCTACATTGGCAAACCATTCTTCTGTGGCACGTTTGTCCACCGTATCCATGATCGTTATCTCGTCGTCGAGAATCACATAGGAGTTATAGGAAACCCCTTCCGGAACCACATACTGGCTCTCGAATAAATCAAGTGTGGTATCGTCTGCTCCTACATAAATTACTGAATCTGTCACTGTTGTATTCACTATATCCTTCCTTTCTTTTAACAGCTCAATGTGCTGGTTTTTAGTGATTCAAACCGGCTGCATCCGGCTTTAACTTATTATAGTCAAACACAAGAGACTGGTCTGCCAGCCCCTCATGATGCTTGTCCTTTTCTGACAGGATAATCTGCATATCCCCGCTGACCGGCCAGTTAATACCAATCTGCGGATCGTCATACCGGATCCCTCCCTCGTCCTCTGGATGATAAAAATCCGTACATTTATAAGAAAAAACGGCTCTTTCCGACAATACCAGATAACCATGAGCGAATCCTTTGGAAACGTAAAACTGTTTTTTATTTTCTTCTGAAAGAACAACTCCAAACCATTTGCCGAATGTCGGAGATCCTTTGCGAATATCCACAGCTACATCAAAGACTTCGCCTGACAGCACCCTGACCAGCTTTCCCTGGGGAAAATTCTTCTGGAAATGAAGCCCCCGGAGCACACCCCTTTTGGACATGGACTCATTATCCTGGACAAATTCCATAGTCAGCCCCTTCGCCTCAAACTCCTTTTTATTATAGGTCTCCATAAAATAACCCCGCTCGTCACCAAACACCTTCGGCTCGATAACATATAAGCCTTCAATTTCACAAGGCGTCACTTTGATCTCTGCCATACTTTCTTTCTCCTTCTCTCTGATGTAACTACCCGAACAATATATAGTATAATATTATTACCGAAAACTATCAATAGTTATTTACAGAAAAGTTAATTTGAGGTAAAATACATTCAGATAATGCCACTAAAAACGGCATACCAGTTTATTTATAAAAGGATTTGATCATATGACAAAGGACTTAAACATAGGATTTCTTGGTCTGGGACTTATCGGCGGTTCCATCGCAAGAGCGATAAAATCTGCATTTCCGGATACCAGGATCCAGGTATATACCCGCAGAAAAAATCCGGATCTGGAACAGGGCATAAAGGATGGTATTATTTCCGGGCTTGTATACGATATTGATTCTGAATTTTCTTCCTGCGATATCATTTTTCTCTGTGCGCCAGTTCTTAAAAATATTGAGTTTCTGCACCTTTTGAAACCACTCATTCATGAAAACTGCATCATCACCGATGTCGGGAGTGTAAAGGGAAATATCCATAGAACGGCAAAAGACCTTGGACTGGAGCATAATTTCATTGGAGGACATCCCATGGCTGGGTCTGAAAAAACGGGATATGCCAATTCCTCTGCAACGCTGTTAGAAAACTCCTATTATCTTTTGACGCCCACCCCTCATACATCAGACACGAAACTGCAGCTGTTATTGTCTCTCCTAAAATGTACCGGCTCCAAATGCGTCATTGTAGATCCAGAGAAACACGACGATATCACTGCTGCCATCAGCCATGTTCCCCATATCATCGCTGCCACACTGGTCAATATGGTAAGGGAAAATGACTCTCCGGATGGCCTCATGAAATCCTTTGCCGCCGGCGGCTTTAAGGACATTACCAGAATTGCCTCTTCTTCACCGGAAATGTGGGAAAATATCTGCCTGTCCAACAAAGACAGCATCGACCACTTTCTGGAATTATATATAAAAAGCCTGGAACATTTCCGCAAGCTGCTTTGTGAGGAAAAAAGTGAGGATCTCCGAAACACATTTCTCGATGCCGGTACCTACCGGGACTCGATTCCAGATAATTTACTGTAAAAATAAAGCCGAGTGTATGAGAATACACCATTCCTGCATGGGGGGATTCTCATACATTTGGGGATTGTGAAAGTGCAGGGCACAAAGCAATCGACTTTTACTTATGGTGGTGCTGCTGAAAGCGCCATGGAAGTTTAGATAAAAAATCCGGTGCAGAATAACCACACCGGATTTTTTCATGCAAGTATTCATTCAGTTTATCATAATTTTTGTGCATGATTTCTGCACATTCCGAGTTTTGCAAAAACTCGCTAATAAGTTCTAGTACAACGAATATTAAGTAACTGACATCTTCACTTGTCTAATTGTTCAGCTACTGCGTCAGAAAATCTAGCTGTAGCCACCGCTACACCGTCGATTTTCATCCTTGTATCTGAAACAATTATCCTGCGTGAATATATCAAAGACTTAATTTTCGTTGTACTAGCGAACTTATTTTATCGTACCTGAGCCATCTGCTCCTCCCAATATTTTTTGTCTGTCTCAGAGATCCGTCTCAAAATACGGCATGGATTACCTGCCGCCACAACGCCATCCGGTATATCCGTAGTAACGACTGAACCTGATCCAATCACTACATTATTTCCGATATGCACGCCCGGATTGATGGTAACATTCCCGCCGACCCAGACATCATCACCGATGGTAACTTCCTTGGCATATTCCAGCTGCTGGTTGCGAACCGGTGCATAGATCGGATGACATGCAGTATAAATATTTACCTTCGGTCCAAAGAATACATGATCTCCGATCTTAATATTTGCGCAGTCCAGCATGATACAGTCGAAGTTCGCATAAAACTCGTCTCCCACTGTTATATTGGAACCGTAATCACATCGGAACGGCGGTTCGATGTATGGTGTCTTCCCAACCTTATTAAACAGCCGGGATAGAAGTTCTATACGTTTTGGTATTTCTGCATTTGTTGTCTGATTATAAACCGCTGTTAATTTTCTTGCCTCTGCCGCTTCAGTCCGAAGCGTGGCATCACATCTATACAACTTCCCAGAAAGCATTTTTTCTTTTTCACTTCCGGCAGAAAAACCACCTGCAGCTAATGTCTCTGTCGTGCCTGCTGCTTCCTGTTCTGACTCTACCACACCATTTTCCAGGGCAAAATCAGCATTTAAACCTCCTGCCTCCTGAACTGTTTCTTTCACTGCCTCCTTCTCAGCTGCTTTCAGAATCGCCTGGAGCCGGAGTCTTGCCCCCTCTTCCGCGTCACGGTCCGCCTCTTCCCTTGCTGCTCTTTTTCTCGCTTCTTCTTCGGCCCGCAGTCTCGCCTCTCTCTCTGCTGCCTCGCGCTCTGCCTCTGCCGCTCTCTCCCGCTCTTGTCGTTCCTTTTCCTCTCTTAATCTTGTTTCTTCTTCAGCTCGCTGTCTCGCTTCCTCCTCAGCCCGTCGTCTCGCCTCTTCTTCCTCTCTTGCCTCCCGCGCAAGCTCTTCACGGAAAATCCAAAGAACCTTATCTCTCATGGCCTGAGCTACTTTAGCATGCTCTTCCGGCATCAAATGCAGACAGTCCACATCACTTGACATCGCCACCATAGCAAGGTCAATAAATTCCGCACCAATTTCCTTAGCGACTTTCTCAAAATAAGGCGCCAATTCAAAAGAATAGTCTACCTGTGTTCTGCCAAATTCCAGATGGAGGGGGGAAAACTCGATCTGATCCCCAAGAAGTGCAGGACTCGCCAAAATAATCCTGGCATCGGTCTTTGTCTGGACCGTTTTACACATCTCCCGCAGGTTTTCCGCGATGATCTGAGGGGAAGCGTCAAAATATACTTTAAGATCGTTGGTTCCAAGCATTATAATAACCAGATCCAGCGGTTCATGATCTTCGATGCAAGCCTCGATGTCGTTCATTCCATTGCATCCCTCTTTGTAAGGATCATCAAAGGCAACTGTACGTCCGTTTTTCCCCTCGTTGATAACCTCAAACTTGTCCCCAAGTAAACTATCTAACACTCCCGGCCAATTGATATCATCCCCATATCTTTGCCCATCCACAGGAGAATATCCGTATGTATTAGAATCTCCAAAACATAATATTCTTCTCATAACCCATACCACCTTTTAATATAATAATCCCTACAATCAAAGTATTATTAGTATATCACACTCTGTTGAAAACTACCAGCAGAGAATAAACTTTTTTTGACAATTTTCTTCCCAGGGTGTGTCTGAAAATTCATTCCTACGTTCTATTAGCTCGATGGTGCAGAAAGCAGTATGTCCGTTTGGGAAGGTAGTTATAACTGCTGAAGTTCATCCAATGTCTTTTCAAAAGAAGGTAAAAAATCCCTCATGAAAATATCCACCTCTTCCATCCCCATCTCCTTAAGAGTTTTCTCGATCGTCTGACAAGCTGTAGAAAATTCCTGGTTTCCAGCCTTTTTTTCTTCAATACATTTAATGAGAGCAGAAAGCTTGTCTGCAGCTTTTACGATTCGCCAAAGTTCTTCATCTCCTTCCTGGAGAAAGAAGACCTCTTCATAATAGCCCCGCATATAATCCGGCAGCAGGGAAAGTAGCTTTCTATTGGCCTTTTCTTCTACCTTTTTGTAGGCATCAAGAATATCACTGTCATGGTATTTTACCGGTGTTGGCATATCTCCAGTAATGATCTCATTGGCATCGTGATACAGACCGATAAGTACTAGTTTATCAAGATCTATCTTTCTGCCACAACACTCTCGGGAAATAATTCCCAGGCCATGGGCCAGCATAGCTACTTCCATAGAATGTTCACTGATATTTTCTCTGTCAGAATTGCGCATCAGAGCCCAGCGCTCTATATATTTCATCCTGGCCATCATAGCAAAAAATGAATATTCGTTCATTATAACCCTCCATTCGCTCATGTCTTATGCCTTATTCAAGGAACTAATGCTGCCATTGAACTTAGACAAGTTTGTAAAGTGTTTTATTATGACAAAAAGACTTCTACTTTTTAAGCTTCAGCGATCCTTCAACATCTTTTCAATATATTTTCCAGTATAAGAATCTGGATTGGCAGCGATCTTTTCCGGCGTTCCCGATGCGATCACTGTACCTCCCTTCTCTCCTCCTTCCGGACCGATGTCAATGATATAGTCTGCTGTTTTGATGACATCCAGATTGTGTTCGATCACTACCACGGAATTGCCTCCCTCTGCCAGACGATGGAGAATCTCAATCAGCTTATGGACATCGGCAAAATGAAGTCCGGTTGTAGGTTCATCCAATATATAGATCGTTTTCCCAGTGCTTCGTTTACTAAGTTCTGTGGCGAGTTTAATCCTCTGTGCCTCTCCGCCAGATAAGGTGGTGGAGGGCTGTCCCAGTTTGACATATGACAATCCCACATCATACATCGTCTGGATCTTTCGGTGTATCGTCGGCACATTTTTAAAGAACTCCAGTGCCTCTTCAACTGTCATGTCCAGTACATCAAATATGCTCTTTCCTTTGTATTTTACATCCAGTGTCTCACGGTTGTAGCGCTTTCCTCCACACACCTCACAGGGCACATAGACATCGGGAAGAAAGTTCATCTCGATCTTAATGATTCCATCGCCGCGGCATGCCTCACAGCGCCCTCCCTTGACATTAAAACTAAACCGGCCCTTTTTATATCCCTTGGCCTTGGCATCTGAGGTAGAGGCAAAAAGATCACGTATCATGTCAAACACACCGGTATATGTGGCAGGATTGGACCTGGGCGTCCTCCCGATGGGAGACTGGTCTATGTTGATCACTTTATCCAGCTGTTCCATCCCCTGAATGTCCTTATGCTTCCCCGGTATGCAGCGAGCCCGGTTCAACGTCCTGGCAAGGGATTTGTATAGGATTTCATTCACAAGAGAACTCTTGCCGGAACCAGATACCCCGGTCACGCAGGTAAATACCCCCAGCGGAAACTCAACATTGATATTTTTTAAATTGTTCTCCCTGGCACCGGTCACTTTTAAATATCCCGACGGGGTTCTCCGTTTCTCCGGCACCGGTATCACGATCCTGCGGCTCAGATATGCCCCGGTGATGGATGTCTCCGATTTCATGATATCCTGTGCCGATCCGGCAGCAATCACCTCACCGCCATGTTCACCGGCACCTGGTCCAATATCCACCACATAATCCGCTGCCAGCATCGTATCCTCGTCATGCTCCACCACGATCAGCGTATTTCCAAGATCCTTCAGATTTTTCAAGGTTCGGATCAGCTTATCATTATCCCTCTGGTGCAGGCCGATGCTCGGCTCATCCAGAATATAGGCAACTCCCACCAGCCCGGAACCGATCTGTGTCGCAAGACGGATTCGCTGCGCCTCGCCGCCAGACAGCGTACCGGTGGCACGGGATAGACAGAGATAATCTAATCCCACATCTACCAGAAAGCCCAGCCGGGACTTGATCTCTTTGAGGATCAGCCGCCCAATCTGCATCTGCATATCTGTCAAATGTAGTTCGTCCACAAAATTTTTGAGATCCCGAATAGAATACTCGCACAGCTCCGCAATATTCTTATCCCCCACCGTAACTGCCAAAGACTCTTTCTTTAGTCGCTTTCCACCGCATTCACTGCAGGGAGTGATCCGCATAAAAGTCTCATATTCCTGCTTTGTTGAATCCGATCCTGTCTCTCGGTATCTTCGTTCCATATTTTTGATCAGACCTTCAAATTCCACATGATATACGCCTCCACCCCGCTGCCCCACATAATGAACCTCGACCTTTTTTCCTCTGGTTCCATTTAATATGATATCCCGCACCTCTTCTGTATACTCTTCAAAGGGCGTTGTGAGGTCAAATCCGTATTCTTTTGCTACGGCTTCCATCATGCATCTGGTATAACTTCCTTTGTCTGTCACAGACTGCCATCCCAGCACAGCGATCGCCCCCTCAGCGATGCTCAATGACCAGTCAGGTATCATCAGCTCCGGAGCAAACTCCATTTTATAACCAATTCCATGGCATATATGACAAGCCCCGAAAGGATTATTAAAGGAGAAACTTCTCGGCTCGATCTCATCGATGCTGATTCCACAGTCCGGACAGGAAAAACTCTGGCTGAAGTTGATCACCTCAGCGCCGATTACATCCACCATCAGAAGACCGTTGGACAGCTGGAGCACATTTTCGATGGATTCTGACATTCTTTTTTCCACACCCTCCCGCACTACCAGGCGGTCTACTACGATCTCAATGTTATGCTTTTTATTCTTTTCCAGTTTGATCTCCTCTGATAGATCATACATATTTCCATCTGCCACCACACGGACATAACCGCTTTTTTTGGCTTTTTCAAACACTTTGACGTGCTCTCCTTTGCGCCCCCTTACCACAGGCGCCAGCAACTGGATCTTCGTATTTTCAGGGAGCTTCATGATCTCATCCACCATCTGATCCACGGTCTGGCGCTTAATCTCTTTTCCGCATTTGGGGCAGTGAGGAATCCCTACCCTGGCATATAAGAGCCGGAAGTAATCGTAAATCTCCGTCACCGTTCCAACGGTTGATCGGGGGTTGCGGTTGGTGGTCTTCTGATCAATGGAAATCGCTGGAGGAAGCCCGGATATACTTTCTACATCTGGTTTCTCCATCTGCCCAAGAAACTGTCTTGCATATGAGGACAGGGATTCCATATAACGCCGCTGGCCTTCTGCGTATATCGTGTCAAAAGCAAGAGATGATTTACCGGAACCACTGAGCCCAGTGAGTACCACAAACTCATCTCTTGGAATATCAATGTCAATTCCCTTTAAATTATGCTCACTGGCCCCTTTGATCTTGATCATTCTTTTCTTTTCCATCGTAGTTTCCTCCATACTATAATATTAGTCATCTATCTTTTCAAGTATTTTTTTCAATTCGATCATTTGATCTCGCAGGGCCGCCGCCGCTTCAAAGTTCAGTTCGGCAGAAGCCTGATTCATCCGTTTCATAATCTTTTGGATCTGCTTCTCCAGCTCCTCTTTTGTCATATACTCCGGATCCTTCTCCAGATCTTCCATTCCGGATTCCGCTCTAGTAGAAATCTTGATCAGATCTCTCACCGCTTTTTTAATCGTCTGAGGCGTGATTCCATGTTCTTTATTATAGGCATCCTGAATTCCACGCCTTCTCTCTGTCTCACCGATCGCCTTCTTCATGGAATCTGTCTCCTGGTCCGCATACATGATCACCCTTCCATCGGCATTTCTTGCCGCCCGGCCAATGGTCTGTATGAGAGATGTCTCAGAACGAAGAAATCCTTCTTTGTCGGCATCCAATATCGCTACCAGAGAAACCTCCGGGATATCCAGTCCTTCCCGAAGCAGGTTGATCCCCACCAGCACATCAAAAACATCCAGACGCATATCCCGGATGATCTCCGACCTCTCCATGGCATCAATATCGGAATGTAGATATTTTACCCGGACTCCTACTTCTTTATAATAATCCGTAAGATCCTCTGCCATTCTTTTGGTCAGCGTTGTTACCAGGACCTTCCCCCGCATATGCTCCTTATCCTCAGGTTCTTTCGTAACCTTACGGATCTCAGCCAGAAGATCATCAACCTGCCCCTTCACCGGTCTTACCACCACTTCCGGATCCAGCAGTCCCGTCGGACGTATGATCTGTTCCGTCCGCAGAAGTTCATGAGCACTTTCATAATCCGAAGGAGTCGCCGACACAAACATCATTTGATTGATATGCCCCTCAAATTCCTCAAAATTCAGGGGACGGTTGCTCTTTGCAGAAGGCAGGCGAAATCCATAGTCTACCAGTGTCCCTTTTCTGGACTGGTCTCCGGCATACATCCCCCGGACCTGTGGGATGGTAATATGAGACTCGTCCACAATGATCAGAAAATCATCAGGAAAATAATCCAGCAGTGTATGGGGCGTCTCCCCTTCTTTCATTCCTGCCAGATGCATGGAATAGTTTTCAATGCCGGAACAAAATCCGGTTTCCCGCATCATCTCAATATCAAAATGTGTCCGTTCTGAGATCCTCTGGGCCTCGATAAGCTTGTCTTCGCTTTTAAAGAACTTCACCCGTTCCTTTAATTCTTCTTCAATCCCAAGAATCGCCTTCTCCATCTTGTCCGGCGCCACCACATAGTGGGATGCCGGAAAAACTACCATATGTTCCAGATTGTTTAATGGAGCCCCTGTCAGTACGTCGATCTCCTGGATCCGGTCCACCTCATCACCAAAAAATTCCACCCGGATCGCCCGGTCCGTCGCCGATGCCGGAAAGACCTCCACGACATCTCCCCGAACCCGGAACGTTCCCCGGTGAAAATCCATGTCGTTCCTTGTATACTGAATATCCACAAGACGGCGGATCACCTCATCCCGGTCCTTCACCATCCCCGGCCGCAAAGAAACGGTCATATTCTGATAATCAATGGGACTTCCCAATCCATAGATACAGGATACGCTGGCTATGATGATCACATCTTTCCGCTCCGTCAGCGCCGCCGTCGCCGAGTGACGCAGTTTATCAATCTCGTCATTGATCGAGGAATCCTTCTCAATATAAGTGTCTGTCGAAGGCACATAGGCTTCCGGCTGATAGTAATC
>JAAGKN010000271.1_pt1 | contig 50124 bp, 43 predicted proteins | sample 6206371 | NCBI WGS metagenome assembly JAAGKN01 (sample SAMN11533720, study PRJNA540317) | gut metagenome | isolation source: fecal pellets from male and female animal of same cohort | host: Peromyscus leucopus | place: USA:CA | collected 2017 | reverse complement strand
AATGGTTACAAAGATGAACTACGTCAAAGGCAACTTTGCCACACTCCACACCCACCCGCACGAACAATGCGGTTATGTAATCTCAGGCGAATACCGTCTTATAGTGGACGGCGATGAAAAGATTGATGTGATAATGCACCCCGGTGACACATACGCAATCCCCGGCAATACACCTCACTCGTTTGAGGTAATTGAGGGTGGAGAGGTTGTTGACGTGTTCACACCCCATCGCGAAGACTACCTCTAAATCATATCATAGCTGCCAAATATGATGTTAATCCTCGGAAATATCCGAGGATTTTTTAGTAATAAGGACTTGTTCGGTTGTTCCACATAACAGGAAGTGTGGAAAACAGATTTGAACCCTAATCCAGAATAAAATCCAATTCAACAAGTTTTTTGCCATTAGGTAACATTTCTTCTTTTTTATCACACAGGCAATATCCGATTGCTTTCATTGCGTCAGTCAATCCATCTTCCTGCATTTGATGATGGACACGTTCCAGACCATCGAAAACATGTAGATATGGAGAATCTGAAACGAAACCATCATCCACATTGACTTGGATGATACATGACACATGCTTAGGTTGTACCTTTGACACAGTACGGCAAAAACACTCATAACCAATATACTCAATAAGTAGATTGGCAATGAGCAAATCAGCATGAGGCAACGTGGCAACTGATTGGGTAAGGTCTGACATATACATTCCAATTTGCCGTCCAATTGCGGATACCGCTGCTTGCAATGTTCAAGATAATCGGAATTGATATCCACTCCGTAAATACGGCTAAGATTGCTTTGGATCACATGTTCTAGTCCGTTGCCTCCGGCTATGCCCAATACCATCGCCGACCCATTCCCGCATAAGGTAAACTGACGCTTCATCATGCGGTTCATTGTCTGTAATTGCTGCACGGAATCTAACTTCATGTGATTCTCGTAATCAGACAACGGGATTTCTTCCCACGGATTTGTATTTTGGTTGCTCATTGCTTGTTCGTTTATTTGGATACAAAGTTAATACAATTATTTGATTGAATGATTAACAGACACAAGTTATAGGGCGTGCGGATAATTGTGCGTCAAGGTTTTTTCATATAAAAAGACGCCGGGTATCCCTCCCAGCGTCCACCACTAAATCCACGTCAAGTAATGAAACAAAAACATTTATGACGTCGAATTATATCGCAAAGTTAGTCTTTAATTCTCACTTGCACAAGATTAACAAGCCAACGAGAGAAAAAGTTGTGGAGTTAGGCTTCTTCCTCACCCACATCAAAACTTATCTTGCCGAGGCTGTTGATTGCCTTCTGCTTGCGCGAGTCTATTACATGGAGATATTTCTCCGTCATTTTGATGTTTGCGTGTCCAAGCAATGACGATACTGTCTTGATGTCTGCTCCGGCATTGAGAAGATTGACCGCAAAACTATGTCGGGCGCAGTGCCACGTTATCTTCTTGTTGATTCCGGCCTCCTTGACCCAACGGAGCAGATGTTTTCTCGCTGTTCCCTTATGGGGTAGGTTGAAAATTTTCTGCGTGTAGTCCTCGTTCTCCGGCTCTTTCTCAAATCGTATTTTCTCGGCGAGTTGCAGGGTGTTCTTGCTCTGCTGTCTTTCCTGCGCTGTCCTCGGTACTGTCCATACATAGAGGTTCAGCACCTCTTTCTTTCGCAGGTGCTTGACACGGTATTTCGGCTTGCCTTTCATCGCCCCGGTGTAATGTAGAGTTCCGGATTGCCGTCATCATCGTAGAGCGGAGTTTCGGCTCTGCCGAGATAATACTCCAGAATCAGGCTTGCGCGTCCGTCCGACATGACGTGCTGGATAAGACGCGGATTTTATTTGAATTTATTCGGTTGTCTGCCCATAATCAGTTAATTTTGTGGTTGTAGCGCAAAGATAGCTCCGTGTTATGAAATACTAAAATCGCCCTCAACATCTATTAACAAACAAAGAGGACTCATGGTGTACTAATGGTGTACTATTTGCGAAAAAATTCATCCACCCCTATCAACTGATTGAATAAACAGAAAATTCCATTATAGCATTTCGATAGCGAAAGAGGGGTATTGCTATCAAACAGAATGTTAAAAAATATTAACCTTGCGGGTAATTTTAATTAGAAGCCATACAAATTCAAATTTCATGGTATAACACTATCATTTTGATAATCGACAGATCGAATACAAAAGGCTATTATCCTCCAAAATCAGAACGGATATCCCACTGCAAAATGCCAAGCGAAGTTACTGTGAAAATTCGGATGAAGGATGGCCCATTTCCTTTTGCCACTTTCCTGCGGGTTATAGGCTTTCATACCGGTATCGAAGCGGATCAGGAAGAAATCGAAATCGAGACGGAGACCTAATCCGTATGAGACGGCAATCTCTTTGTAGAAACGGGAAAAATCGAAGTTGCCGTTCGGACGGCTCTCATCTTTATGGAAAGTCCAGATATTACCGGCATCGATAAAAGCCGCCATCTCAAATTTCCAGAATAGCTTCGTCCGATATTCCAAATTCAGATCCAGACGGATATCACCGATCTGTTGGGCAAAGGACTTAACCGAATCGAGCGGCATGCTACCAGGACCGAGCGAACGGACGGACCAGCCGCGGACACTGTTTGCTCCTCCTGAAAAATAGCTGCGTTCGAACGGCAGCATCTTCGAGTTACCATACGGATAGCCGACTCCGACACCGACGTGGAAAGCCAACTTGTTACGATTGTCCAGCACGATGCTTTTGCTGAAATCGATATCCCCTTTCACAAACTGGGCATAATTAATCCCGAACAATTTATAGCGCCCTTCGTCATCCTTATCCGCACCGGTCAGAAGGGAAAGCCCGTACAGCAAGTTGCCCGCCATCTCGAAGGAGAAGCGAACGGAATGCGTATTCCTCAAACGATTCTGAGGATCATAATTATTAAAAGAATAGGTATAACCGGAACCGACGATAAACTGGTCGGTAAAATTGTAAAGCAAAGTAGATTCAGGCAACGAGTCTTTAAACGACTGGCTGATCTTCGGCAAGTGCACATAGTCGATGTCCAACAACTTGAACACATGGCGCGCCTGCATATTACTCCGCTCCTGCCAAATATAATTCCATCCAGCAGAGACGATAGCTCTTTTGAACTCCGGACGTGTCTGTATGCTGTAACTCACCTTCAATTCGGTCGTTGCACGAATCTTACGACGGAAATTCTCATGCAGGAAGGGAAACAGGAAACGGGGGAACAAGACAGACGCCTCCGCACCGAACTCCCAAAAGTTGTTTCCTTCCGACTGGTTGCCGGATAACGCCTCATAAGCACCGCGGACTTTAGCCGAGAAAACCTCCGACCCCTTGAACAAGTTCCGGTGCTGATAGTTCAAACTCGAAGCAAAACCAAAATCCCCTGCCGAGTTTGTCCCTTCCAAGTCGACCCCGAAACCTTGTAGTTTGGCAGGAGAAGTCAGGATCGTACAGTTGAGCTTCATCGTGTCGTTCTCTTCGACCTCCGAAAAACGGATATTCACATTACGCAAAGCACGCAGCGTAGCAAACGAAGAGTAGGTCTGCTCCACCGTCCGCTCGTTATACAAGCGTCCCGGCATGATATAATTACTCTTGCGCAAGACTCCCGGACGGATGCTTCTGCCGTTCTTTCCGTACAGGATATCGATACCGCCGGTTCGGACCGTATCGTAAGGCATAGCATTGTTTTCTTCCAACGTCAACGGATCATAATCGGTCACAATCGAAACGTCTTTAATATAATACTGTCGATGCAATGTGTCGACCACCGTCCCGTCAGGCTTCTGCAAACGGTACGGTTTCAGCAGCATATCCAAGTCTACGATATTCCGGTTCAAAGAGCTATCGGCAATATAAGACAGGTAATCCCGGTTGAAGGCATAATAACCACGCCGGCGGAGCAAAGTCGTAAGGCGCTGCCGTTCCTTATCCAGTACATCGCGGTCAAACAAGGCACTGTCTTTTATCAAGGAAGTATAATCGTCGGAATAAGTACGGAAAGCCGAAGCCAGTACGGAACGGTGAGGCGGTTTGAGCTTGGCGATGCTGTCGATCTTCGGATCGCTCAAATCCATCGAATAGTTATGGATGCGGTAAGGAGTGTCAGGGACAATTCTATAGGTCACGACAGCCTTTTTACTTCGCGAAGTATCGATAGAAACCGAAACTTCAGCGTTCATATATCCTTTATTGATGAAGAAGCGTTTCAACTCGTCAACCGACTGCGTTACCAGCGTCGTATCCAAGATAACAGGTGCCTCTCCCATCCGACGAAGCTGCTTATTAATCCATTTCTTCTCATTCCGGCCCGACCAGTCGTACACGAACAACTGCCATTTCATCAGTCCAAAAGCCTTAAAGTTGGGTTGCTGGCGCAAATAAGGCTTCAAATCGCTGTTTTTATAAGTCTTGCTATCCGACACAATCTCCACTTTGTCCAGGAGGTATTCTCCCTCGCCCACATATTTTGTCGAGCTACAGGAGACTAACAGCAATAGGAAACAAATGAAATATAGTGTTTGGATTCCCTTCATCATTCAAGCTTTTACGCACGCAAAAATAGGAAGAAAAAATCATAAAGCGTGGCGCGTGACAAAAAACATTCTTGCCATATTGTCACGCCACACGTACCAACGTATCTTTGCACAAAAAATAACGTGAATTTGAATAAATCCCTGTACATTTGCACTCGAAAAAAGAGAATAAAGATGCTAAGTAAGGGGAAAGTCAAATACATCCATTCGTTGGAAATGAAGAAATATCGGAACGAACTGAATGCATTCGTTGCCGAAGGAAACAAGCTGGTAGCCGACATGATGTTTGCTTTCGAATGCGAACTGATTCTCGCCAAACCATCCTGGATGGCGATGCAGGGGAACATTCCGGCAAAAGAACTATTGGAAGCGGAAGACGAAGACATCCGTAAAGCCAGTTTCCTGAAAAACCCACAGGATGTACTTGCCGTATTCAAGCGTCCGGACTGGTCGATTGACGAAGCCGATCCTTCTTCCTCACTCGTTTTAGCATTGGACGGCATACAGGACCCCGGCAATCTCGGTACCATCATACGGCTTGCCGACTGGTTCGGCATCGAACATATCGTTTGCAGCCCCGACACCGCAGATGTTTTCAGCCCGAAAACCGTACAGGCCACAATGGGCGCACTGGCACACGTAAAAGTCCATTATACGGAATTGGAAGACTACTTGAAAGCCCAGGTGGCAAGGCAAGTTCCGCTGTTCGGCACATTCCTTGACGGAGAAAACATGTACACAAAGGATTTGTCGGCAAACGGAATTATCGTAATGGGGAACGAGGGAAACGGAATACGTCCGCAAATAGAAGAGCTGATCGATCAAAAACTTTACATTCCGAGCTTTCCTCCCGAAAGAGAAACATCAGAGTCTCTGAATGTAGCCATCGCTACGGCTGTCATCTGCTCCGAATTTCGCCGCCGTCAGGGGAATGATTAATAAAAACAAACAGGCCGGCTCGCCGATCCCGGCCGTCTGCGGAAGCCCCAACTCCCGACAGGCATCGAAGCCGGGTTCCGTCTGCATGAAACTTTTGTTCCACTGGCATGGAACTTTTGTTCCACAAGCATGAAAGTCCCCTCCGACTTCTACGACCGGAAAAAGGATACCGTCGTAGAACTCGGTCCCTGCGATCTCGCCTTCCAGCGGATAGACGCCGGAGAGACATCCATTGTCATCCAGCTCGACATAATGCATCCGGAGAAATCCGTTCCAATAGATATAGTGGGAGGCAACCCTGCGCATATCGGTTTTATTTTGCTTCTTGCTTTTGCACGGCAGACAAATCTTTTGTCATATCGGTCATACGACCGTAATTATATTTCATAAGGTTCAGACTGTCCAGATAAACCTTGTAGTAGGAAGAATCGGCATTGTTCATAAAGATATACCCATACACGCGTTTGACCTGCTTGGTCGGAACCGTCTTCAAAACGGTTTCGTGGTAACCGTCGCGAAGCACCTTATTATTGACAGTCACGATCGTATCGCCCTGGTCGGCGCTTATGCGTATTTCCGGTTTATAAACCATTCCCTTGTTGAGACCCCAGACATTCATACCCAAGACAAACGAACTGCCGGACGAATAGTTCGTTTCCGGTTTGATATCGAACGTCACACCGTTAAACAAGGCATCGGGTTCCAATCTTAAAGAGATACGGCGAGGCCAGATATCCACCGAATCCTGTTTGGAAACAGGAGCAGCCGAAGCCTGTACGTCACCCAATGCTTTCTGCCGTTCGTTCAAATCGGCCAGCACGCGGTCATACACTTTCATATAAATATCCAAATGCCGACCGTACCAAACAAGCGAACTGTCGTACTTGGCTTGTGTGATATCGTATTTGCGAAAGACAGACTGATATAAGGCCTCCTTGCGGGCATTATCGGAAAATCCCTTGCTGTCCAGGTTGATCATGGCTTCCGCCAATTGCATATCCACCTGCACAGCTTGCATTTTCTTTTCCGAAAGAATGCCATCCGGCACTTTGCTACAGGCAACCAACAAGATTCCCAGCAGCCAAACGACACGATATCTATGCAGTCTGTTCCGCATTAATTCTTTTATTTTTCTTTTGAAAGACTTGTCGACAATGTATGACGATAGAACAGTGACAACAAAAAGACACCTACGCAAATCGCCGAGTCGGCCAAATTAAAGATCGGACGGAAAAAGACAAACTCCTTCCCTCCCCACACCGGTACCCAGTCAGGCAACACCGTCTGTATCAAAGGGAAATAAAACATATCGACCACTTTTCCATGCAACCAACTGGCATAGCCACCACCCTCCGGCATAAACGAGGCCACCTGTCCGAAGCTATGATCGAACACTACCCCATAGAATATGGAGTCAACGATATTCCCGATCGCCCCGGCAAAAATCAACGAGACACAAGCGATAAAACCAAAGGAATAATTTTGTTTCACCAAATTATGCAAATAATAACCGATAAAACCGACAGCAATAATACGGAATACCGACAAAAACAATTTTCCGATCACTTCTATCCCGAAAGCCATTCCCGGATTCTCGGTGAAATACAGATAAAACCAAGGAGTGATTTCAATACTCTCATGCAACTGCATATGAGTTTTGATCCATATTTTAAGAGCTTGGTCAAGAATAAGGAGCAGCATCACAATCAACGCTGCTCCCCAACCTTTGGAATATCTCATTTACTTGGCACCTCCCTGCTTTGCTTCGATACTCAACGTAGCGTGAGGCACTGCACGTAATCTTTCTTTCGGAATCAATTTACCGGTTTCGCGACAAACACCATACGTCTTATTCTCTATACGCACCAAAGCCGCTTTCAGGTTCTGAATGAATTTCATCTGGCGTTGTGCCAAACGACCAGCCTCCTCTTTCGACAAAGTAGAAGCTCCTTCTTCCAAGACTTTAAATGTAGGAGAGGTGTCGGCGACATCATTCCCGTCCGAATTAGTAACTCCAGCTCGCAACAAGTTATAATCATTCTGTGCTTTTTCCAGCTTTTCCAATATTATGGTACGGAACTCCTCGAGTTCTGCATCCGAATATCTTGTTTTTTCTGCCATAACTTTTTTAATTTAATAATCAACAATAAAGATAAATTCAACCAAGAGAAAAATTTTCTTTCCTCTTATCCGCAAATATAAACAATTCTTCCATTGTTCATTATTAATTACTCATTATTCATTGAATATTTATGCTTTTTCAATCCGGACCGAAAGTTTGAAATCTTCAAAATCCAACTCGGTCGCATCGCTGATCACATCCGTAATTTCCACAGATACAGCCAACACCTGATTTGCGATATACAAATTGAAGTCCTTGATCGCCTCATCCATCACATCGTTAGAAAGGACAGTGACAGATATCTTGTCGGTGATGTCGTAACCACTGCTCTTACGCAGGTTCTGGATACGGTTTACCAACTCACGCGCCAACCCTTCCTTACGGAGAGTTTCTGTTACGGTGATATCCAAAGCCACTGTCAGGCGGCCTTCGTTCGCAACCAGCCAGCCCGGTATATCTTCGGAGATGATTTCAACATCTGCACGTTCGATCACCGCCTCCTGGCCTTCAACCGTCAGCGTGAATGTTCCGGCCTTCTCAAACGCATTGATTTCGTCCTGACTCATTGTCTGAATAGCGGCGGCCAACGCCTTCATGATCTTGCCATAACGCGGGCCTAATTTCTTAAAGTCTGGTTTGATCTTCTTCACCAGAATACCGGCAGCGTTATCGACAAACTTCAGTTCCTTCACATTGACCTCATTCAGGATCAATGCTTTCACAGCTTCAAGACTTTCCTGCTGATGAGCATCCACAACCGGTACCATAATGGTTTGCAACGGCTGACGGACCTTGATATTCACCTTGCGACGCAAAGCCAACACCATAGAAGACACATCCTGCGCCATCTGCATACGTTCTTCCAGATTCTTGTCGATCAATGCCTCGTTGCAAACCGGAAATTCGGACAGGTGAACAGATTCAACCTTCTCACGTCCGGTAGCGGCAATCAGGTCGCAGAACAACTGGTCTGCATAGAACGGCGCGATTGGAGCCATCAACTTGGCAACCGTTTCCAGACAGGTGTACAAAGTCTGGTAAGCAGACAACTTGTCGGTTGTCATGCCCCCGCCCCAAAAACGACGACGGTTCAGACGCACATACCAGTTACTCAGATTGTCGTTTACAAAATCAGAGATCGCACGTCCGGCACGTGTCGGTTCGTATGTATCCAAGAATCCATCCACATCCTTCACCAGCGAATTCAACAACGATAGAATCCAGCGATCGATTTCGGGACGCTCTTTCCAGTCTACATCCAGTTCAGCATAATCGAAACCGTCCACATTCGCATACAAAGCGAAGAACGAATAAGTATTATATAATGTACCAAAGAACTTGCGACGAACTTCTTCGATACCGTCAATATCAAATTTGATGTTATCCCACGGAGAGGCATTCGTAATCATGTACCAGCGCAAAGGATCGGAACCGTACTGCTCGATCGTAGCGAACGGATCGACGGCGTTACCCAGACGTTTGGACATCTTATTGCCATTCTTGTCCAATACCAGTCCGTTCGAAACGACAGCCTTATACGACACACTGTCGAACACCATCGTAGCGAGCGCATGCAAAGTGAAAAACCATCCGCGTGTCTGGTCGACTCCCTCGGCAATAAAGTCGGCCGGATAAACCTTGCGGTCGTCGAAGATCTCCTTGTTCTCGAACGGATAATGAATCTGTGCATAAGGCATCGCACCGGAATCGAACCATACGTCAATCAGGTCGGTCTCGCGCTTCATCGGCTTACCGCTTTCGGAAACCAAGATCACATCATCCACATACGGACGGTGCAGATCGATCTTTTCGTAGTTTTCTTTTGTATATTCGCCCGGCTGGAATTTCAGTTCCTTATACGGGTTGGACTCCATCAGCCCGGCTTTTACGGATTTCTCAATTTCATTGTACAACTCTTCAACTGAACCGATACAGATTTCTTCCGCCCCGTCTTCGGTACGCCAGATAGGCAACGGCGTTCCCCAGTAGCGGCTACGGCTCAAATTCCAGTCCTGCAGGTTTTCCAACCATTTGCCGAAACGTCCCGTACCGGTGCTCTGCGGTTTCCAGTTGATCGTATTGTTCAGTTCGATCATTCGTTCGCGACAAGCGGTTGTGCGGATAAACCAGCTATCCAGCGGATAGTACAACACAGGTTTGTCCGTACGCCAACAGTGCGGATAGTTGTGGACATGCTTCTCGATGCGGAACACACGGTTCTGCTCTTTCAGCATCATGCAGATTTCGATATCCAGCGTTTCGTCTTTCTCTCCCTTTGTCGCATCGTAAGCGTTCTTCACGAACTTACCCTGCCACGGATCATAATCGGCAGCATTCATGTGCTCCTGAACATACTCGGGATCGAGGTCTTCCAACAGATAGAATTTACCTGTCATATCAACCATCGGACGGCGGTTCCCATCTTTGTCGATCATCATCAAAGGAGGTACGCCGCTTGCTTTTGCCACACGGTCGTCATCCGCACCGAAAGTCGGAGCAATATGTACGATACCCGTACCATCTTCCACCGTCACATAATCGCCGGTGATTACCTGGAAAGCACCTTCTCCCGGATTGACCCACGGGATCAGCTGCTCGTAATGCATGCCGGCCAGTTCCGGTCCTTTCCATTCACCGACCACTTTGAACGGCACCAGTTTATCGCCTGGTTTATAATCGGTCAGAGCCAGATCAGCGGCTTTCGGATTGAAATACACATTCAACAAGTCCTTAGCCAAAACAGCCGTCATCGGCATACCTGTATATGGATTATAGGTCTGAACAGCCACATAAGTGAAATTCGGACCCACACAAAGAGCCGTGTTGGAAGGCAAAGTCCACGGAGTAGTGGTCCATGCCAAGAAGAACGGTTCGCCGAATCCCGCCATCTCCGGTTTCGGATCGAGAATGCGGAACTGAGCTGTACAAGTCGTATCCTTCACGTCGCGATAACACCCCGGCTGGTTCAACTCGTGCGAGCTAAGCCCCGTTCCGGCGGCCGGCGAATACGGCTGGATCGTGTACCCTTTGTAAAGCAAGCCTTTCTTATACAGTTCCTTCAGCAAATACCACAATGTTTCGATATAACGGTTATCGTAAGTGATATACGGGTTTTCAAGGTCGACCCAATATCCCATCTTCTGTGTCAGATCCGTCCATTCCTTAGTAAACTTCATCACGTCATGGCGGCAGGCGGCATTATATTCGGCCACAGAGATCTTTTTGCCGATATCTTCCTTAGTTATACCCAATGTTTTTTCGACTCCCAGCTCTACCGGCAGTCCATGTGTATCCCATCCCGCCTTACGATTGACAAGATACCCCTTCATGGTCTTATAACGGCAGAAAATATCCTTAATCGAACGGGCAATCACATGGTGAATACCGGGCATACCGTTTGCAGAAGGAGGACCTTCATAAAATACAAACGAGGGATGTCCTTCGCGGATTTCAAGACTCTTATGGAAGATGTCGCCATCCTGCCATTTCTTCAGCACCTCTTTATTGACGTTCGATAAGTCAAATTTCGAGTATTCGGCAAATTTCTTACTCATATGTGTTATATTTATCTATCTTCTCAAAAATTGCCGCAAAGGTAGTGATTTAATTCGAATTAGGCAATATGGAAACAGCAAGGTCTCAAATCTCTCCTGACGTATTTTCCAGTGCCATCAATAATGCCACCACTTCCGAATAATTCTTCCGCCCGGAGGGGATATTGTTTCCTTTCAGGAACCAGTTGTAAGCGATACTTTGGATTTCACCTATGAGCGGGCTGTACAACTCTTCCCAATAAGCGACTTTACGGTTATAAAGCTCTTTTATTTCGGGAGAGATCGTGTTTTTCCACCGGATAAATTCTTCCTCCGGCAGGAGCTGATATGCGTTGCTCAGCACATATGGCAACAAGGCGAAGTAAGCTGAAAAACGGATTTCTGGCACTTCCGAGCGGGAACAGACCAGAAATCCGTACAGATTCGCTTCCGCCTCGCTGGATATCCCCAACACATGCGCCATTTCGTGCGCATAAGTAAACGGATACTGGACAGGCAGCAATTCCGGATTCAGGTTATATTCAGTAAAAAACGGCCCCATATATCCCAAAACCCCCACACCGCTCATCAGCGAAGGGAACAACATCGACTTCGGATGCAGATATCCGGCAGGAGCAACCAGTCCGAATCGTCCGGCAATTTCCCGGTATCTCCTTTCGGATTCCTTCGCAACAACCGCTTTGTCGACCTCCTCAACCGGGACAAAAGAAGCATTCAAAGCATCCGTGTAAGCAGACAGGAAAGAACGGAATGCATCGGCCGAATAAGCCGCATGCGGAAACTGTGTCCGGGTAAAGAAATCCTGCCGGAAATAATTCAGCCCCCATGCCATATAGAACCAGACATACACCCACAACAGATATTCGACTGTCCGCCCTGCTAACGTCTTCCACGAACATTTGCCAGCAATAGCACAGCCCACATAAACAAGCAAACCGACAATACTACCATATATCAGGCAATCGCCCACCGAAAAAGGGAAAAGAGATGAAAAACGGGACAGGACATCCGATACATACGGATAGATATTCCGGGCATACGCCTCTCCTGCTCCCGGCGAACGCATGGTGAACCAGATAGCAACTAAAAGAAAAGACAAGATTATCCGACGTATGTATTTCAATTCAATACGTTCTTATTCAATAACTTCTTAACTTCCGTTTCCGACAGATTCCGGCGGCGGGCGTAATCCTTCATCTGTTCCTCGTCAATAGTACCGATCATGAAATATTGCGAATCCGGGTGTGCGATATAAATACCGCTGACCGTCGCCGTCGGGTACATCGCGCCGTTTTCCGTCAGCCGGACGCCAATCCGTGACATATCCAACAACTTATCCAGCGTATAGTTCAAAAGCTGGTCCGGCAATGAAGGATAGCCGACAGCCGGACGTATTCCCTGATATTTTACTTTGTACAGGTCGGAGATGGGAAGCGACTCATCCGGAGCATACCCCCAATATTCCTTACGAACCTTTTCATGGAGATATTCGGCTGTAGCCTCGGCCAGACGGTCGGTCAAAGTTTGCAGCAACATGGAATTATAAGTGTCTCCTTCCTGCTCGAACCGCTCTTTCAGAGATTCGGCACCGACACCGGCCGTCACCACAAAAGCACCGACATAATCCGTACGCCCTTCCGATACTGGCATCACATAATCGGCCAACGACTTATAAATTTCCTCCTCCCTCTTCGCCTGTTGACGCAAAACCGGAAGCAGAACCTCACCCATACGGATATTATCCCCATCGCCATTGGCCGGGAAGAAACCATAAATCGCCTTGCAATACTCGGCTTTCATCTCAACCAGGCGGTCCAACAGCTTAACAGCATCCTTGTACAACTGCATAGCCTCCGACGCCTTCGCCCGGTCTGCTTCCAGGAATTCGGCCAGCCAGGCGGCACGACAAGCATCGCAACCGTGGATCTGCGTAATTTCCGAAAAACGCCCGTTCAGTTTCCAAGCACTGAAAAAGAAAGTCCAGTGAATATATGGGATGATTTCTTCCAGAGGAATACAAGGAATCACCTGCACCCCGCTCCGGGTCGGGACAACCGGACTGTAAGAAGCCCAGTCGATCTCCGGACGATTCGTCCGGGCTTCCGCCAACGGAACCAAGATCTCTTTTTTCTTATTCATGGAGGCACGCAGAGCCTCATACTCACTGTTCAACTGGGCAATATAAGCATCCCGCGTATCCGGGTTCAACAGTTTGGCCGCAATCAACGGGTTTTGCGAAGCATCCAGCACATGAATGACAGGATAGTCATAATGAGGAGCGATCTTAATGGCCGTATGCAACTTCGAAGTCGTGGCGCCCCCCACCATTATGGGAATACTCAAGCCGGCTTTCTGCATCTCGTCCGTCACATGCACCATCTCTTCGAGCGAAGGCGTGATCAGACCGGAAAGACAGACCAGATCAGGCTTCTCTTCGATTGCCTTTTTTACGATCACGTCTGCCGGAACCATCACTCCCAAATCGATCACCTCATAATTGTTGCAAGCCAGGACGATCGAAACAATATTCTTTCCGATGTCATGCACATCACCTTTCACTGTCGCAAACAGGATCTTTCCAGCCTTAGCAGAATCGGAAGAGACCTTTTCCGCCTCAATTGCCGGTTGCAGGATAGCAACCGCCTTTTTCATCGTACGGGCAGTCTTGACAACCTGCGGTAGAAACATTTTTCCAGCGCCGAACAATTCGCCCACCTTATTCATTCCACCCATCAGCGGTCCGTCGATAATATCCACCGCACGCGGATATTCCTTCAAGGCTTCCTTTAAATCTTCTTCCAAATGATCACCGACTCCTTTTATCAGAGCGTTTTCCAGACGCTCCTTCAACGGATATTCACGCCAGGCTTCCAGCTTTTCTTCTTCTCTCTCCTGCTCTTTTACATGCAGGTTCTGGGCATATTCGATCAGTTCTTCAGCGGCTTCCGGACGGCGTGCCAGAATAACGTCTTCCAGCAATGTTCGAAAAACAGGCTCGATATCTTCATAGAGTACGGACGACGACGGGTTCACGATCCCCATATCCATACCTTTGTTAATCGCATGATACAGGAATACGGAATGCATGGCCTCCCGCACGTAATTATTTCCCCGGAAAGAGAAGGAAAGGTTGCTGATACCGCCGCTCACCTTCGCGCCCGGCAGGTTCTTCTTAATCCATTCCACGGCACGGATAAAATCAAGCCCATATCCGTTATGTTCTTCCATACCGGTGGCGATAGCCAATACATTCGGATCGAAAATGATTCCATTCGGATCAAAATCCACTTTCTCCCGGAGGAGACGGTAAGCACGTCCGCACACCTCGACTTTCCGTTCAAACGTGTCGGCCTGTCCTTTTTCATCAAAAGCCATTACGACCGTAGCCGCACCCAACTGTTTAATACGGGCAGCATGTTGCAGGAAGAGTTCTTCACCTTCTTTCAAAGAAATCGAATTCACTATGCTTTTACCCTGCACGCACATCAAACCTTTCTCGATCACCTCCCATTTAGAAGAGTCGATCATCACAGGGACACGAGAAATATCAGGTTCAGCAGCGATCAAATTCAGGAACGTCGTCATTTCTTTCACAGCATCCAACATTCCATCGTCCATATTGATATCAATCACCTGTGCGCCGTCTTCCACCTGTTTGCGGGCAATTGTCAAAGCCTCTTCATAATTTTCTTCCTTGATCAGTCGCAAGAACTTGCGTGAACCGGCCACATTACATCGTTCACCGACATTCACGAAATTATTCTCCGGCTTCACTTCGAGCAGTTCCAAACCGGACAACCAAAGACAATCGGGCTTCGGAGCCGGCACATGCGGCCTAGCCCCTTTCACCAGTTCGGGATATTTGGCAATATGGGCCGGCGTCGTACCGCAACAGCCCCCCAAGATATTCACCAGTCCTTCCTCGATAAAGGGTTTTACATGAACAGCCATCTTTTCCGGCGTCTCGTCATAAGAGCCGAAACTGTTCGGCAGACCGGCATTCGGATAAGCGCTTATATAATAAGGAGCATGTTTTACCAATTCAGCCAGGTAAGGCTTCATATCGGCAGCACCGAACGAGCAGTTCAGACCGACACTGACAATATTGGCATGCCCGACAGAAGCCAAAAACGCAAGCAACGTCTGCCCCGAAAACGTACGTTCCCCCTGGGCCGACAACGTCAGAGAAAGCATAATCGGCAAATCTTTGCCTTTTTCCTTCAACACAGTCTCGGCTGCTTCCAGCCCGGCTTTCACATTCAGCGTGTCGAAAGTCGTTTCAAACAAGACGATATCCACGCCCCCGTCTACCAAGGCATCCACCTGTTCCTTATAGGCGTCATACAAATCCATATAGGTGACAGCCCGGTAAGCCGGATCGCTCACGTCGGGACTCATCGAGGCCGTCTTATTGGTTGGTCCGATAGAGCCGGCAACAAAGATCGTGCGATCCGGATGTTCCGCCATAAAGCCGTCGGCTACCTCGCGCGCCAACTTTCCGGCAGCCAAGTTGATATTCCTTACCTGTTCCTGCATGCCGTAGTCCTCCATCGAGATGGCATTTGCATTGAAAGTGTTGGTAGCAAAAATATCGGCACCGGCATCCAGATATTGGCGATGAATCGATCTGATCACATCCGGTCGGGTGATACATAGCAGGTCGTTATTTCCTTTCAGGTCGCCCGGCCAATCGGCAAACTGTTCTCCGCGATAATCTTTCTCGGTCAGTTTAAATCCCTGGACCATCGTCCCCATTCCCCCGTCCAGAATCAAAATACGTTCTTTCAGGGCGTTCAAAAACATCTCTTTATCCATGACTTTTCAATTCCGTTTAAAAGCCCGATCCATCTCCCGACGGTCGTCCCGCTCCTTGATAGAGTCGCGTTTGTCATACTCCTTCTTACCTTTGGCGATAGCGACAACGACTTTTGCCAGTCCCTTTTCATTAATAAAAAGGCGTGTCGGAATAATTGTAAAGCCATTATTACGGGCAGCACCTTCAATCTTCCGCAATTCCTTTTTGGTCAGCAGCAGCTTGCGGTCACGGCGGGCCGTATGGTTATTGTATGTCCCGTAGAAATATTCTGCCACATACATATTCTTCACCCACAATTCACCCTTCTCTACAATACAGAACGTATCGACCAGGCTCGCCTTCCCCAGGCGGATCGATTTGATCTCCGTACCGGTCAGCACAATACCTGCCGTAAACATGTCGAGCAACTCATAATCAAAAGTCGCCCGTTTGTTCTTTATCTGTATGTTATTACTAATCTTCTCTTTCATCTTATTCTTCTATCAAAAACGTAAACCGGGCATCAACATGGAAAGGATGACCGCGATCAGCCAAGGCGTCAGCAAAATCAGCCCTGTCACGATCCCGACAAACTTCAGGCGTATCTTCTCCTCCACCTGCATATAAGGGCCGGCCCCTTCCCATACGATATAAAACGTATATAACACAAATATACGCAAAAAGAAAAACTCCGGGAGCAACATCAACACGATATTCAAAGCAAACATCAACGAAGACGAATAGCCGACAAAACGTTGGCACAGCTTCATGTCCTTCTCCCGTTTGAACCATCCCTGCCAAAATTCGTTCAACAAATAGGCCGCCAGATAAAAGCCGCCGAACGCCGCAACCAGCGTCCGGATAGACGATTTCAGCGCCAGTTCGACATCAAACTCCTTCCGGGTGAACAGCACGCCCAAAAAAGCTGCTACCGTAACGAATCCAATCAGGGGATAGACAAACCGGGATAAAAACTCATCGTCTTTTTCTTCTTTTTTCGTCAGAATATCCCATGCCTTTTCCGGCTGGGAGATGATGGCTACAACCAATTTAAATATCTCTTTATACATTTTTCAATACGTTCGTTTGCTATTTATCCTTTATTTGCCTTTTCCCGACAGGTCTATTGTAAACACATCGGAACTTTTCCAGTTTATCGACGCAGAATCCTTCCCGAATGAATAGGCATAGTTAATCCGGAACTTCAGTTCATCCGAATTATTCTTTCCCGCCTCTTTCACCAGATCTTCTATATTGAACGCACAAGGAATAATCATCGATTCGCCTCTCGTCGTGTCCGCCTTTATCCTAATCGTGCGAAGGTAGAGGCTATAAATATTATCGTCTCCCAACAATTGATCCTGATTATAGGATAAAGAGAAACTATCCACCTGGTTTGTCGGGTGATTGCTTATCTCCGTGAACAGGAACAAATTGCCTCTGATATAAGCGGAACGTGCCTGGAGGGAAGAAAGCAGCAATTCGTCCTTTGCAACGACGGAGGTATCGGTCAACGTATTATAAAAGTTCCAACGATTGACCTCCGAGATCGTATTTTCATAGATAACAGCCTCGGTATAACTGGTATCCGTCCCTGCTCCCATATTGTTTGCAGTCCCATAATCAATGGAGTAATCAAACAAGATACATTCTCCGTTTTCCACATTGGCATTCTGGAAGTCTTCCGAAGAAACCACAACGTCCCCCTTGGTATAAATAGCCTTACCCGGCCCGTATCCGGTCACCACAACGCCTGCCTGGTTGGCCATCGTCAACTGGGTGGCCGGGTCTCCCAAACAAGAATTCAACACAACCAAACAAAAGGCCAAAACGCCATATAATACTGTTTTTCTCATTTTCATATCTATTACATATTACAGACATTCCCTATTTTACAGAGGGAAAGCACGCAAAGATAGTAAAAAAAGGACAAAACATCTACTAACATTGGACGATGAACCAAGCTGATATTTATATATAACCTCTTGTGCGGCGATAACATGGAGAACAAGAGAAAATGCAAAAGAGAAGACACCTGGTATCTTTTGTCACCATCTATCTAATAAATAATACATTAGCTGGTGCCAATGTCGATTTTAAGATCGACACCACATCGACACCTTTTCCCATTTCTGACGATTGCCGGATATTTGTAGACAAGTAATAATCTACCAACTATCCTGTTTCATGCCATCAACTAATTCAAAACATGCAAAGAACTAAATGATAACATATAGTAAAGTAGATATAGGTAGTACTCCGTATCCATGAGAGGGAGTACTACATATAAAAATATGCGATATGCCATGAATTAGTTCACTACGACTTTTGAGGTAGTTTATGGCGTGTTCCGAAATAGTTGCTGCATGAAGATGGACAGGCTCCGGACGAAATCTCCGGATATAAAAAGATGTCGATGTTTCCAGCGATTTGCGCTGCTATGCCGTTAAATAACTCTTTGCATTTACAAGATGTTAATAATTATTCGAAAAATGAATGCGGGCAACCTTTTAAGGCAAACAATCCATTCTTTCATACAAACAAAAAAATAGACACCAAAAACAAATTCAGTGTCTATCTTTTATCTATTTCTTATGGAACCTTAATTGGTCGCTTCCTCAATCGAGAATTGAGAAATCTCTGAATATCCCCAAGTCGCGATCTTTGTTGAATCCGAATTGAATGTCAACGGATACTTCACACGATAACTTACAATTTTCTTCCCGGCTGCCGATTCTTTTCCTTTCAACATATTATAAAAAGAAGCGCCATCCGCAACAATAACATCCTGCATATTGCTAACAGTAGGAGCCTTACCTTCATTTACTTTTTGAGCACGTATGCAAACCGTATAAACACGATCCGTACCATTCACCGTTTCTGGTTCTTGGTTATAATCCATCGTTATTTGATAATCATTCTTCTGTTCTGTCAAGGCTGAAGCAAACATTGGAAGAAACGCGATTCGCTTATAATTGTTAGAAAATAACATACCACTTCCTACACCAGACATAAGCAATTCATTATCCAACGCAGTCGAATCCAAATCCGAAAACCTTAAATCACATTCCGGTAACGGAGAAGAGGCCGTCCCTGCTGCGATCCAAAAACCGTTTGCAGTTGCATTCGCATTATCAGCCGAATCATAATCAATAGAGAAAGTGGTGATAACACAATCCCCAGCCTTATATTTCGTATCATTTGCAACCGTTGAGATATACACAGGAGAAAATCCTGCCGGATAAAGCAATACTCTAAAAGTTGAAGAATAATCTACAATGGCCAAAGTAGGCGGTACCGTTTGAGAATTTCCTCCACCATTCAAACAAGAGGTTAACGAAAACATACCTGCAGCGATGGCTGCCAACCCTAAAACTTTAAGTTTCTTCATTTTTACTGTTCTTTAATTTTATATTGTTTATTATTTATTTGTCTTTACTCAAAAGCCGAAACGGAAACCCGCCTGCAAATTCACATTAAACGGTTTCTCAGAACGGATCGTTTCGATATCACTTCCGTTATCGAAATAATAACCGGCTCCCACTTCCGCATAAACACTTAAGAAACGGAGCAACGGATAGCTGGCACCGGCACCGGCATTCACAGACCACATCCATTCTTTCATACGGATATGCTTCTTCTCGTGACGGATTTCATTGTTTTCCACAAATATTTTAGCATTCAGCTTACCGGCAACATTGACCTCGGTCATGCCTCCCACCGCTGCATAGAATTGAATACGCTTCCATTCTGCTATCTTATAGGACAAAGAAAGAGGGATTCCGATAAAATGTAGCTTCTGTTTCGTCTCGCCATGATATATGGCACCGGTCTCCCATTCGGAAGAGAGGAATGTATAATTTAAACCTGACTGGAGGGAAAAACGGTCATTCAAAGAATAACTGACACCCAATCCGACCGAAACCGGTGTCTTATGGCGAATATTCGTTTTCGGGGACTGGTTATTGAAATACGGGGAATTCAATTGCAACAGTTCCTGGTCTGCCATCATCGTATTCTTTAAAGCATAGGCATTCAAAGAATTGGATGTTCCGGCACTCACGCTACCGCCGCCCATTCCGAAACTCCATCTTTTTGCCCGCGCCTTCTTTTCTTCTTTTTCCACCGGCGCAGCATCTGCAAGCAAAGAGCGCGTCGTTCCGGCCGGCATTGCCGATTCGGCCGCTCCCTCCACTTCGGAAACTTCGAAAGGCACCACTGCGACAGTATCATGGTCTGCCGGTGAGAGGACGACACCGTCTTCCGTTATCCCATCTGAACGAAATGCAGTAATGGCTGCAACTTGCGCTACGGCACGTTTTGCCATCCGGCCAACTGGTGCGGAAGCGACAACAGCCATCTTATTTTGAGAGGGTCGGGCCGGAACAGCAGGTGTTGTTTCGGCTATAGGCAGATGTTCCCGATCGTGGTTAAAGACATAGATACCTCCCGTTAGCACTAATAAAGAAATAACGGCGGCAGCCGCCCAATAGCGTAAAGTCCGACGGAAAGGGACAGACTTTTTTACCGCGAGGCGGTCAGCTATTGCCTCCCAATCGCCCGGCATCGTATCCGCTTCAAAGTCTTGCAACTTCGAACGGCACAAATCGTCAAATATATCTCTTTCCTTATCCTTCATTTCTTTTTACTCAATACAATTCATTAATCCTGCGTCGTAATAATTGTTTGGCACGCGTAAACTGCGACCGGGATGTACTTTCCGTTATATTCATCATCTCGCTAATCTCCTTATGCGAATAACCTTCTATTGCAAACAGGTTAAACACCGTACGAAAACCGGCAGGAAGTTCCTGCACCAGTTTCATCAACTCGGCTGCCGACATATCGGATATGGCAGAACTGTCCGGATGGATCAATTCCACCGTATTATCCAGATCAGCAGCCTCACGCAAAACATCCGATTTGCGCAAATACTCCAACGCACAATTGACAAAGATCTTTCGCATCCACCCCTCAAACGACCCGAGTCCCGAATAAGAGTCCATACTGGTGAAGACTTTTACAAAACCGTCCTGTAGCAAATCACGGGCAGTCTCCCTGTCGCTGACATAACGCAGGCAAACTCCCATCATTTTACGGGAATACGTTTCGTACAGTTCCTTCTGAGCCTGCCTTTCCCTATTCCTACACCCCTCTATCAGTTGTTTCTCCGTCATTTAGTGTGTGCCTTCACGCCCTTTCCGGGGCCATACATTTATTATGATGTTCAGATTATCCGAAACGCTGCATTCCGAATAAAATATTTTTCTTGAGAACGCACAAAGATACTGTATTCCGGCAAATAATAGGAATCGACATCCATTTTAATTTTCGGTGTAGAGGTAGACAGCTTTAACCCTCACTTTTTTTGGCAGGGTCAACCGTACAACCGGCACCATTGTCTACCGGAGTCGCTTCCATCCCTATTTTATTAAAGGCGGAAGCCAACTTCGTCTTGGATGTCTTATCCGCACGATAAGTAACGGCCGCCGTACGGGTGCTCAGATCGCACTTGAGATCGGTCACCCCTTTCTCGAAAGCGATGTTCTTCTCGATCTTTTTGACACAGTTGGCACAATCCATTCCTTCAACAAAGAAAGTCACTGTCTCCTTTTTCTTTTTCACATCTTGCGCATAGGACGTTGAAAAAGTAAATACGGCACAGATTAAAATTGCTAATAAACGAATCATTATTAAATTGAAATTTAAAATTAAAAATGAAAGAATTAAAAAATAAGCGATATTAATCACGACTGATGTTGAAACGCAGTCCGGCATAAATCTTTCTGCCGTGAACAGGAACCCAGACCATCGATCCGTCAAAATTATCTCCGCGCGGGTTCTCGGCATCGATGATCGGATGCGGCTGCTTATAGTCGAAAAGGTTTTCCGCTCCGACATAAATCGACCAACGGCGAAAATATTTCGTGATCTGGGCATTCACGACCGTATAGGCCTTAAAATCGGGTTTCCACAAGGGATTTACGGCATCCGGTATCGGCATTCTTCCACCTCCGTTAAACTGTCCAGTGAGGTCGAACTGCCATTTCTTCAACGGAGTCTGATAAGAGGCGGTCAGCAAGCCCTTATAGTCGCTGACCAACGGCTTTTTCAGCCGGCGGGTGACACCTTCCGCATTCCGGTAATCCGTTTTCGCATCCGTACAGCGATATGCGGCTGTCAGGATAAAGCCACGGAAGAACGGATAAGTGGCTTCTACCAGGAAACTGTTGGAATAAGAACGGCCATCCAGGTTGTAGAAACTGACAGCATGCGGATCGCTATCCATATCCACAACTACCTGTTTCCGGAAACCCGTATAGTACCACTCTCCGTTCAGAGTCAGCTCCTTTCCGAACAGCGGTATGTAAAACGAAAGGTTTACACCCGTATTCCAGGCCTCTTCCTGGTCCAAGTCGGCAGCTATATTCATTTTGCGGCTACTGGACAAAAGGTAATTGTTTTCAGCCAGCACATTCGCCATCCGGAATCCCTTCCCGGCCGAAGCACGCACATGGAACCAGTCGAAAGGATTATATTTTATATGCAGGCGGGGCGTCACAAAGAAATCGTACAGCGAACTGTAATCCGCCCGTAATCCTGCCAGAAGGATCAACTTGTCATTCAGGTTGTATGTATATTGTGCATAAGCTCCGGACACGACTTCATTCCGGTTGTAAGGAGTCCGCACACCGCCAAGTGTCAGGTTTTCGTCAAAACCGTCGTAGTTCATGCTCAAGCCCGTGCTCAGGCTATGTGCCGGAGAAAACTCCTTTTCGTAAAGCAAGCTGGCGTACACATTGTTTTGATACACATTGTAAGGCGTCCGGTCATACATGGATTTCTGCTCGTGATAGGAACCGGAAAGGATCAGCGCCACGCTTTCCACCTTTTCCTTGTCGATTATATAGGCCTGTTTGGTGAACAACTCCGCACGGTTCGTTTGCAGGCGCACGCGGTTAGGGATCGGCAAAGTCATGGTGTTTCGTAGACTGTCCGCCCGTACGGTTCTCATGCAGATAGCGCACGCCATACTGGGCGACATAATGGTCTAGCTTATAATACCAACGGTTCATCAGGTTCACCTGCTCTTTCAGGGGAGTATCCAGAAAGCCGTCATCATTGCCGTCGTGCTGCATCTTGTCATTGGAATAATGCACCAGCAAACCAGTCGACACTTTATCGTTTATATGCCAGGAGGCATCGGCATTCCCTTCATAGCGGCCGGCATCGCTACCGAAAAGGTTGACGGAAAAGATATCGGCCGTAGGCGGTTTCTTAAATTCCACATTGATCTGTCCGGCCAATGCTTCGTAGCCGTTCTTGACCGAAGAGGTTCCTTTCGAGACTTGAATACTTTCCATCCAAGCACCAGGCACGTAGTCCAAACCATACAAAGAGGCGGCTCCACGGAAGTTCGGGTAATTCTCCGTCAACATCTGGACATAGGTTCCGGCAAGCCCTAACAGTTTGATCTGGCGTGCTCCGGTAGCGGCATCCGAATAGGAAACATCGACAGACGGGTTTGACTCGAAGCTCTCCGCCAAATTACAGCAAGCCGCCCGGCAAATCTCGTCATAGGTGATCTTCTGGGTTTGCAACACGCTGGTACGGGAAACGATCGTTCCCATTTTGCGCTCGCTGATCACGACTTCCTGCAAAGCGACTTCGCCAACCAGCACGATTCGTAGGGGCTTACTTGTGTCCTCGACCGAGACAACCGCTGTCGTGTACCCTATATAGCTGGCTACCAAACTCTTCTCATTTTTCCTTTCAGTTCGAAATAACCGTCGGCATCGAAAGTCATCCCTTGTTGAGTGCCTTCCCAATAGATGCTCGCCCCGATTATCGGTTCTTCCTGTTCATCCAAAACATGTCCTTTCACCAGTTTCTCGGCAGAAACCGGAATCGCAATAAGAAATAATAAAATTGTAAGATAGAGTTGTTTCATCATAAATTCCTTTTTTGTTATCCTGACTTAGATCATTCATCGACATGAGAGCTCCATTGCATTCCTTTATTTTCGTGCAAAAATAAGGCGTTAGCAATACAACCCGGTTGCAAAAACGGGCAAAGGCAATCCCACATAAAGAGACACGCCGGCAAGGACTAAATCAAAAGGTTACCAGACTGACACCGGCACCTCCGTAAGACACAAGGGTCGCCAGGAATACGATAAACAGATATGTCACAGTCTTTTTCATCCGGCACAAAGATATAGCATTCCTGGATTTTCTTTCAAACCGTTAATATTATTTAGGATATTTGGAAAGATAATAATAGGTTTCTTTCGATAGTGCGCTTTCGATATGGTAGCGGGTGGAAGATGAAACGGAGAATGTATATCCCCGCTCCGAAGCCGTATCGACAGGCAGATAGATGGAAGTATCCCGGATTCCCGTCATCAGGATACTCCGGGCGGATACCGGGTCGATCGAGTCCGTCAACGAATAATAGACGGTATAAGTCAACACCTCCTTTTCCGAATCCGGTTTCCTCCAGGAGAGCTTCAACTCGCTCCCTTCCTTTTCCACCCGTATCTCTTCCGGGGCAGCGGGAACCGTATCGTTCAACCAGGACAAGGGCGGAAGTTGGGCCGGATATTTATAATATTTATCCTTCAACTCGTCATACAGCCCTTTCGTATTGTCGAGGACGTTCGCACAACGGAAGAACGTGCAACCAGCCCCTCCATAGTAACGGCTGTAATCGATCTGGTCCGTTATATCGTTGACGGTCCAGTCCGCCTCTTCTTTCAGCATCCGGTATGCGCCCAATCCGGGAACCACCAGGCGTCCGTTGCAGTTATCGACCCAATTGTCGACAAACGGGAAAAAGTTATCATGCAGGTAATACATCATCGGGACAATCATATCTTGCTTCCCGTTCTGCATCCATATTTTCGGGTCCTGGAAGACGCTTTCGTAAGCCGTCCATCCGACATTCGGGACACGTTTGATGCGATTATACTTGCCGAGCGGCGAACTACTGACCTGGACCCAGGGTTTAACCGATTTCACCCAGTCGTAAATGCGATACACCATCTTATTGATATTCTCCCGGCGCCATTCTGCCAACGGGCGTTTCTTACCGTATTTAGTGTACTGGGTTTTATCGGGGAAAGATTTTGCCTGTTCCGGATAGCGGATATAATCGAAATGGATACCGTCGATATCATATCCGCTCACCAGTTCTTTCACTAAGGACAAAACATAATCAGCAGTTCCGGGAACGCCGGGGTCCAGATACCATTCGCCGTTATGACGCTTGCAGAGTTTAGGCTGGCGCTTGACAACGGAAAGCTTTCCTTGCTCTTTCACGCTTTTGTCCGTTCCCAGCGGAAAAGTGACAAACCAAGCATGACACTCCATCCCGCGTTTGTGGCATTCGTCGATCACGAAAGCCAGCGGATCATATCCCGGCATCGTTCCGTATTTTCCGGAGAAAGTCTTGCTTGCCGGTTCAATGGCTGAACGCCAGATGACATCGCCACGCAAACGGACCTGCAGAAAAACAGTGTTGAAATTCGCATCCTGCAAACGGTCCAGTATGTCGCAGACGTCGCGTTGCTGCGCCTTCCGCCCCGCCTCCGTCGTTGCCGGCTTACGCGGCCAGTCCAGGCCATAGACGGTTGTCAGCCACACGCCCCGAATCTCACGCTTGGGAGGTTCGACCGCATTTGAAACCAATATCAGTAACAGGAGCAATAACGACAGGCAATACTTTCTCATTTCACACATTTATTCAGCGGTACAAAGTACAGCTTTTTGCGCTTCTTCGGGATAGTCGGTAGTCAGAAAATCCACCCGATTCTCGATCATCTCTTTCATTATCTGAGGATCATCGACCGTCCAGACATTGATTTTCAAATTCAGTTCTTTTGCTTCGACAAACCATTCCGGATGTTTCTGCATAACCTTATAATGATAATCGAGACCGGCAAAACCGAGTTCTTTCAACTGTTTCGGAGACAAGTCGCCGTTCAGGTAGTAGACCGGTGTCTTCGGAGACAGACGGTGCAGTTCCTTTGCGGCTTCCAGGCTGAAAGCGATATATTCGGTGCGCTTCGTCAATTTCTTGCCGTTTACCATGTCGACGGCAATCTTTGCCGCTTCCCGATCCCGCTGGGGAGTTGCATGGGATTTCAATTCGAAGATCAGTTTGGTCTTTCTTAATTTCTTCGCCCTGTCCAAATACTGTTCCAACGTCGGAAGCGTTTCGCCGTTCGGGAGTTTCAAGTCTTTCAGCTCCACATAGGGAGTCGTCTGGATATCCTTTCCTTCTATTTTACGGTCATGGAACACAACCGGGACATTATCGGCTGCCAGGTGCACGTCGAATTCGGAACCATAGACTTTGATTTCATTCGCCCGTTCCAACGAACGAATAGAGTTTTGGGCGGAACCTTCCGTTTTCCAATAACCACGATGGGCGATCACCTTTGTCTTTCTTTTAGCCGACCCAGGTACTGCCACCAATACACAAAAAAGAAAAAGAAGAGAGAGTTTCAAGTGTTTCATAATATATATATTTTATATGTGTCATCTGTTACTTTGGGCTTGATCCCAAAGTAACAGATTATCTTCCTATTTCCGACAAATAACGTTCCGCCTCAATCGCAGCCGTACAACCGCTACCGGCAGCCGTAATAGCCTGGCGATAATGCGGATCAGCCACGTCACCGGCAGCAAATACACCTGGAACTCCGGTCTTCGGCGTACCCGGAATCGTCTTGATATAGCCTATCTCGTCTGTTTCTACCCAGGGTTTGAATATCTTGGAGTTCGGAGTGTGGCCGATAGCCAGGAAGAAACCGTCGATTGCGATATCTAATTTCTCTTCGTCCGGTTCACCCATTCGTTTTACCAAATGTGCGCCTTCGACACCGTCTTCCCCGAAAAGACCGATTGTGTTATGCTCGAACAAGACCGTAATATTCGGAGTGTTCAGGACACGTTCCTGCATGACTTTCGATGCACGCAAATGTGGTTTGCGGACAATCATATATACCTGTTTCGCCAAGCCGGACAGATAGAGCGCTTCTTCACAAGCCGTATCGCCACCGCCAACGACAGCCACGACTTTCTTGCGATAGAAGAAACCGTCACAGGTCGCACAAGCCGAGACACCCATTCCGGCATATTTCTGCTCGTCCGGCAATCCTAAATATTTGGCAGTCGCTCCGGTCGAGATGATCAGTGTTTCCGTCTCGATCACTTTCTCGCCGTCGATCGTCACCTTATAGGGAGCGGCAGACAAATCTGTTTCAGTCGCAATGCCGGTGCGGATATCCGCACCGAAGCGAGTTGCCTGTTTTTTCAGGTCTTCCATCAGTTCCGTTCCGGCAATGCCTTCGGGATAACCGGGAAAATTTTCGACGTCTGTCGTAGTCGTAAGCTGTCCGCCCGGCTGAATGCCTTCGTAAAGGACAGGAGACAGATTTGCACGTGAAGCATAGATAGCCGCAGTATAACCGGCCGGACCCGAACCGATAATCAGGCAACGGACTTTTTCATTCTGAGTTGTATTCATCGTTTTATGATTTATGAGTTATGATCGATAATTTATGGGTCATGAGTTATGATTTATTATCGACGCAAATCATAACTCATACTTCATAAATCACCTCAAATCTATTATTTCAGCATCAGGATAGTCTTTTTCGTTAAAAACAAAATAACTATCCGGTTGGTTTACTCCCGTTTCCATTTTACTGATACGGATCGTACTGCTGATCCCATTCTTTGAAAAAACAGCGATCGAGGCCGGGAGCCCGGAAAACTTCTCTATCCGGAGCTCCACCCGTATGATATCACTTTTCTTTTTGGGTACCAGCTCGATATCGTAGGCGGATTTACCGTTCGAAGCCGTGCTCTCGCCCTTATATTTCGCGGTAAATCCTTTTTTATAGGAACGGAGCAGAAGGGCCGGATTCGTAGCTTGTAGTTCCTCGCCGGTCGGGGTGGAAACGTTGACTTCCTCGTTGTGCTCGACAAACGACCATTGTGTCGTTCCATCGAACCAAGTAATCATGTCAGGGGTCTTCAGTACGAATTTATCACCTTTTATATCTATCGTGCCGTCAAAACTTTCCGACACTTTCTGCACATCCGAGCGTGTCTGCATCGTAAAATAAGCAGTCAAGCCGTTAGAATCTTCATAAGCGGACGCGGCCTTATCCAAAATGGGAATGGCGTTCTGTGCTACGACCTTCATACCGGATACAACCCCAAGACACAGGAAGACTGCAACCAAAATGCGGCAAACTTTTATTTCATTATCTCTTTTCATTCTATCTATTCTCTGCTATACATAATGAGGGTTTATGGGTGTGGAACAGAAACATTGAATCCGGATCAAGACGAACGTTATTTGCATTGGCGGATTTATTGGGCGGAGTAGAACCCCGCCCCTACGGGAAACCATTATTTTATTGCACACCGATAAACTTTATCTTTTATTTCAATGAATTCAATAATTGTTCCAGGCCGTATTCGTCCTGGATCAAAACCTGACGGGCTTTACTACCTTCGAAAGGACCGACGATGCCCGCCGCTTCCAGCTGATCCATCAAACGGCCTGCACGGTTGTAACCGATTGCGAACTTTCGCTGGATAAGCGAAGTCGAGCCCTGCTGCTGGATCACGATCAGACGGGCAGCTTCGTCGAACAACGGGTCGCGATCCGACAGATCCACCGATCCGGCCGAAGAAGACTCACCGCCTTCACCTATATATTCAGGCAACAGGTAAGCTGTCGGATAAGCCACCTGCGCACCGACATAATTCACGATATCTTCCACTTCCGGCGTATCGACAAACGCACACTGGACACGTGTCGGCTCGCTGCTTCCGGTAATCAGGATCAGCATATCGCCCTTACCGATCAGGCGATTGGCACCCGGAGTATCCAGAATCGTACGGGAGTCGATCTGCGACATCACCTTAAAAGCGATACGGCTCGGGAAGTTACTCTTGATCGTACCGGTGATCACTTTCGTATCCGGGCGCTGGGTGGCCAAGATCATGTGGATACCGACCGCACGGGCCTTGGCCGCAATACGCGAGATCGGCAATTCGATCTCCTTGCCAGAGGTCGCGATCAGGTCGGCAAACTCATCGACGATAGCCACGATATAAGGCAGGAACCGATGTCCTTTCTCCGGGTTCAGACGGCGGGAAATGAACTTCTCATTATATTCCTTTATATTACGTGCCGAAGCCTCCACCAGCAATTTATAACGGTTTTCCATCTCGATCACCAAAGAGTTCAAGGTTGCCACCGCATCGCCCGGCTCCGTCACGATCGGTTTGTCGGCATTCGGCAATTTCGCCAGATAATGGCGTTCGATCTTCGAGTAAATACTAAATTCCACTTGCTTGGGGTCAACCATCACGAACTTCAGTTCGGCCGGATGTTTCTTATACAGCAAAGAGGTGATAATCGCATTCAAGCCGACCGATTTACCTTGCCCGGTCGCACCCGCCACCAGCAGGTGGGGAGTCTTGCACAAGTCGAACATGAACACTTCGTTGACAATCGTCCTTCCGATTGCCACCGGCAAATCATACGAACATTCCTGAAATTTGCGCGAAGCGACCACCGACTGCATCGAAACAGTCTGCGGTTTATTATTCGGGACCTCGATCCCGATCGTTCCTTTTCCCGGCATCGGCGCAATAATACGGATCTGCAAGGCTGAAAGGCTCAAAGCGATGTCATCTTCCAGGTTCTTGATCTTAGAAATACGAACACCGGCTTCCGGGACGATCTCATAGAGTGTAACCGTCGGTCCGACCGTCGCCTTGATAGAGGCGATATTGATACCGAAATCTTCCAACGTCTGCTTGATCATCTGCTGGTTTTCTTCCAATTCTTCGCGGTTCACCTCGACATTGCCCGAATCGTAAAATTTCAGCAGGTCGAGCGTCGGGAACACATAGCGGGACAAATCCAGGCGCGGATCATATTTACCCAACTGGGATTGATCGAAAGCCTCCTCATCTTCCGGCACTTCCACTTCAAAGGCCGTACCTCCATCGTCTGACGCCTCGACAACCGGATCATCTCCCCTGGCTACTTCAATTTCAAAATCATTCTTTTTCGGAATCTCCTTGCCTACCGGTATTCTCTTTTCTGCCTCGGCTTTCCGCATCTCTGTTTCCGTATCGAAAACATATTCGTCCGGCTCGACGACTTCCTCCTTTGTCTCGTGATATGCAGTAGGTTGAGAAGCAGCAGCCGTTTTTTCAACTGGAACATAAACATCCTTTTCTTCTTCACCTTCTTCTTTCTCTTCCTGCACTTCCGGCATTTCGCTCTTTTCACGTTTCAAACGGTTCTTCAACCATCCGAAAGAGAAGACGTTTTGCAGGAACGGAATCGTCCGTTTGCTGGTGAAGATCGCAATAATCAGGAACAGGCCGACCAGCAGCAGGATCGTACCCGGTATCCCGATATTATTCATCATCACCTCCGACAAATAATATCCATGCTGACCGCCCAAATAAATAAACGTATCTTCATATCCACGAATAAAGATAAAAGCAAAAAACAACGATCCCCATATCAGCATGGCTGCACTGAACAGGAAACGTTTCAGCAACGACACCTGGCTCAGGTTCATCAGTTTCGCCCCGACCGAACCGAGGAAAAACAAAATCAGGAATGAAGAGATCCCGAACCACCGGTTCATCAGCAAATCGGCGAGGAAAGCCCCACGCACACCCGTCCAGTTCTCTACCGATCCACGATTTATCACCAGGTCCGATAACGGGATATTTTCGATCTTGCTCTGATCCGCTCCTCCCGTAAAGAAAAACGAAATCAATGCCAGACCGACATATATGGTAACAATGGAAATAACTAATCCGGTAATAAAACGGGTCCGCTCACTGGTAAAGAAATCTCGAATCCCCCTAAATTTACTTTCCCAGTTATTCGTATTTTGTTTTGCAGTCGTCTTTTTAGCCATTACACAATTAAATTTACAACTCGCAAATGTACATAGAAAATTTTAAGTTCCCTACGACATTCGTATTTCCCTTACCGCTTTTTTTCAAAGTTTTCCCCGGCAACTGCATCACAAAACATTTCTTGCCGCAGACATTCCCACCTCTTTTTATTTATAAAAACAACCTCATAAAGATACGGATAATTCCCAATGCATTTACCCTTTGGATGCAAGTGTAATCTGTTCTCGACAATGTCGAATATATTTTTGACAATGCCGTGTATATTCTCGACAATGTCGAATATGTACACGACAACGTCGAAAACAGATTACACTTGCATCGAAGTCGAAACGGATCGCCATGGTTTGCCACCGAGCCTGCCAAGATAAAGGAATTTCGGTGCGGTACGGTTCCCAATATTAGCTTTACAAAGAAAAAATTGCTACTTTTGCAGATTATAAACGCAAGGTATCGACTAAGATAATCAGCATGGAAAAAGAGAACAACCCGATATACGAACGCAACACGCTGGAATTCGTAACAGTTGCACTGGAATTTTGTACATTTGTCGAGAATGCCGGCAATACCGGTCTTTTTGATTTTTTGGATAAGGCAGTCAAGATCTTGCCCTTGTTGTATCTGAAAGCTACCCTCCTACCCGAAGTGGAAGAAGAGGAAGATGCAGAGCCAGAGCTGACTGTTACGGAAGACATGTACGAATCGGTCCGCAACCGGATTGCCGGACTGCTCGGAGAGAAAGACTCCTACCTCGAAACGTTCCATCCGGATATGCAATATAGCGACACGCCGATCGCCGCCTTTATCTCGGAGAATCTGGCCGATGTTTACCAGGATACGGGGAATTTCATCTCTCTGTTCCGCCAGGGCAATGAAGAAGTGATGCTCGGGGCAATCGTATTGTGTCGTAAAAATTTCAGCGAATTCTGGGGACAACAATTATTAAACGCATTAAAAGCGCTCCACGCCGTACGATACAGCGATGAAGAGTTTTTAGAAACCAACGAAGAAGAATGACACAACAATATACACATTCGATAACAAAAGAGGCTGTATCCGAGCTTCCCTTAGAGGAATTTACCGGGCGGATCATCGTGATCGATACATTGAAGGATACGGAGAAAGCGGTCAGCTACCTCTCCGGGTTCCAGGCCGTCGGATTCGACACGGAAACCCGTCCGAGTTTCAGGAAAGGGCAACGCTACAAAATATCGCTTATGCAGATTTCGACCGATGAGGCTTGTTTCCTGTTCCGCCTGAACCGGATCGATATTCCGAAAGTTCTCGAAGAATTTCTGGCAAACGAAAAGGTGCAGAAGATCGGCCTTTCGCTACGCGACGATTTCGGGGCGATGCAAAAGCGCAAGGACATACAACCCGCCAACTTCCTGGACTTGCAGAATTATGTCGGACAATTCGGGATCGAAGATGCCAGCCTGCAAAAGATATACGCCATCCTTTTCAACAAGAAGATCTCGAAAGGACAGCGTTTGAGCAACTGGGAAGCCGACGTCCTCAGCGACGCGCAGAAAAAATATGCAGCCCTCGACGCATGGGCCTGTCTGAAAATATACAATCAATTGAAACAGATATAAATGAAGGAGTGTAAAGTATTTCTCAAACCGAAAAAAGAGGAATCGTTACTACGTTTCCATCCGTGGGTATTCTCCGGCGCCATTCAGACAATCGAAGGTGAACCGGGAGAAGGCGACTTGGTAGAAGTTTATGGTACGAACGGACGTTTTTTAGGTATCGGACATTATCAGATAGGCAGTATCGCCGTACGCATCTTATCTTTCAAACCGGTCACGATAGATGCCGCTTTCTGGGAAGAACGCATCCGTATCGCTTACACATTGCGCCAGGCATTGGAACTTGCCGGAGTAGAGAACAATAATACCTACCGGTTGGTGCATGGCGAAGGAGATAATCTTCCGGGACTGGTCATCGACATGTATGCCCACACCGCCGTCATGCAGGCACATTCTGTCGGCATGCACTATGCCCGCCACCAGATTGCCGACGCCTTAAAAGCCGTTTTGGGAGATTCTTTACAGAATATATATTACAAATCGGAAGCGACCTTGCCTTACAAAGCCAACCTGGACAGCGAAGACGGCTACCTGTACGGTGGCGAAGTGGAGGACATCGCACTTGAGAACGGCTTGAAATTCTGCGTCGACTGGCAAAAGGGGCAAAAGACAGGTTTCTTTGTCGACCAGCGTGAAAACCGTTCGCTCTTGGAACGCTATGCCAAAGATCGCTCCGTACTGAACATGTTCTGCTATACCGGCGGATTCTCGTTCTACGCCATGCGCGGAGGCGCCAAGGTCGTCCACTCGGTCGACAGCTCCGCCAAAGCGATCTCGCTGACCAACAAGAACGTGGAACTGAACTTTCCGGGTGATCCTCGCCACGAGGCTTATGCGGAAGACGCTTTCAAGTATCTCGAAAAGATGGGAAGCAACTACGACCTCATCATCCTGGACCCGCCCGCTTTCGCCAAACATAAAAACGTATTGCGCAACGCTTTGCAGGGGTATCGCAAACTGAATGCCATCGCTTTCGAAAAGATCAAGCCGGGAGGCATCCTGTTCACTTTCTCCTGCTCGCAGGTGGTAAGCAAGGAGAACTTCCGTCTGGCCGTATTCAGTGCCGCCGCCCAGTCCGGCCGCAGTGTCCGTATCTTGCACCAACTGACACAACCCGCCGACCATCCGGTCAACATTTACCATCCGGAAGGGGAATATTTGAAAGGGCTGGTGCTTTATGTGGAGTGAGAAGCATAAATTAGTCAAGGGAGGCGTAAAATATATACGGAAATATTTCTTTATTTCGTAATAGGTTGTACCTTTGTCTCACTTTTAAGAGAGATGGAAATATTATTATAAGTAAAACATATAAAACTTATTATTATGTCTAAAGTAACAGTTGTTGGCGCCGGTAATGTAGGTGCTACTTGCGCAAATGTTCTTGCCTTCAATGAAGTGGCAGACGAAGTTGTAATGCTCGACATCAAGGAAGGTGTCTCCGAGGGTAAAGCAATGGATATGATGCAGACCGCTCAACTGCTTGGTTTCGATACTACAGTTGTTGGTTGCACAAACGACTACGAAAAAACAGCTAACTCTGACGTTGTTGTCATCACTTCAGGTATTCCTCGTAAACCGGGTATGACTCGCGAAGAACTGATCGGTGTTAACGCTGGTATCGTTAAGAGCGTAGCTCAGAACATCTTGAAATATTCTCCGAACGCAATCCTGGTAGTGATCTCCAACCCGATGGATACAATGACTTACCTGTCATTGAAGTCTCTGGGTCTGCCGAAAAACCGTATCATCGGTATGGGTGGTGCTCTGGATAGCTCTCGTTTCAAATATTTCTTGTCTCAGGCTTTAGGTTGCAATGCCAACGAAGTCGAAGGCATGGTAATCGGTGGTCACGGTGACACGACTATGATCCCGCTGGCTCGTCTGGCTACTTACAAAGGCATTCCCGTAAGCAAGCTGTTGAGCGCAGAAAAACTGCAGGAAGTTGTCGCTTCCACTATGGTAGGCGGTGCGACACTGACTAAGCTGTTGGGTACTTCCGCATGGTATGCACCGGGTGCAGCAGGAGCTTACGTTGTTGAATCTATCATCCACAACCAAAAGAAGATGATTCCTTGCTCCGTTTATCTGGAAGGTGAATACGGAGAATCCGACCTTTGCATCGGTGTTCCTGTTATCTTGGGCAAGAATGGTATCGAAAAGATTGTTGAACTGGAATTGAATGCCGAAGAAAAAGAACTCTTCGCCAAGAGTGCAGCAGCCGTTCGCAAGACAAACGAAGCTTTGAAAGAAGTCGGTGCTCTCTAATAATCGGAAAAAGGTTTGATAATATAGAAAAGAAGATAACCCGAAGGGTTATCCTCTTTTTTGTTATCCCCTTCTCCACTTCAGCTCCACCTACCCTTAAAACCTTTTGATTATCATGCCATACCCCTCTTCACATCCACCTATATATATTCAAGAGAAAAACAAGGTTTTTGACCAAGGACAAAAAGGCTTCTGACCAAGGGCAAAAAGCTATTCGACTAAAGGCAAAAGGTCCATGACCAGGTGGTCTGACAATAGAAGCATGCCCATTATCACTTAAAAAAAGAGCTATCCCGTTAAGAACAGCTCTTTCTTTTCTATCAGATAATCCTATTTTATTTGATGATACCCAACTTCGAGGCGTTGATAAAGTCGATGATATGCTGGATTTCGTCGCTCATCGGCACTTGGTCCTTAATCATCAGCAAAGCATCGAATATACTCGTATTACCTTGGTAAATGATACGGTAGGCATGGCTGATATGCTTGATTATCTTTTCGCTCAGACCTTCCTGTGACAGGATAAAGGAGTTCACCCCGTAATAGGTCGTAGGTTCCAATGCTGCTACGATATAAGGCGGGATATCCTTACGGAAGCGGCAACCGGTCTGCGTCATCGACCATCTTCCCACGCGGCATCCCTGGCTCACCAATACGTTGCCACCGAAAATCACATGATCTTCAATCATGCAGTTGCCGGAAATTTTGCTTCCATACCCGAACACGCTATGATGACCGATATGCGTATCGTGGGAAACATGCACGCCTTCATGCAGGAAATTGCCATTACCGATAATCGTCTTCCCATCAGAATTGGTCGCACGGTTAATCACCACGTTTTCACGGATCACATTTTCGTCTCCGATCTCGACGATCGTATCGCCTCCTTTATAATTAAAATCCTGTGGTTCGGCAGCGATAACGGCACCATTGAAGATGCGGTTCCTCTTCCCCATGCGGGTTCCGCTCATGATACTGGCATGAGGCATGATCTCGCAATCGTCACCTATTTCTACATTCTTATCAATGTATGCAAACGGATGGACGGTTACGTTCGCTCCTAACTTCGCGCTTGCATCTACATAAGCTAATGGACTAATCATAATAATCTCCTTTTAAATTGTCAATTGCTTTCTACTCTCTTCCACCACCAATGGCACTATATAAATTGATAACAGCCTGCATACGCTGAACATTGTCGGAAACTTCCGCCAGCTGCGCACTGAGCAGACTCTGTTGTGCAGAAAGGATTTCCAGATAAGTGGACTGTCCTGACTGGAACAAAGCGTTGGTATAGGCAACCGCCTTTTCCAATTCTTCAATCTGGGCCTGGTCCTGGACCCGTTTTCTATCGGTCGCATCATAGAGATGCAAAGCATCGCTCACTTCCTTTCCCGCTTCCAAGATCGTCTGCTGATAGTTCATCTTGGCAATCTGTTCTTCCGCTTTCGATATCTTCAGATTGGCTACCAGCTTACCTTTGTTAAAGATAGGCTGTGCCAAGGAAGCCAAAGCCTGGAACATAAACTGCCCCGGATTGGAAACCGTAACACCCGAACCGTTCGTCCAACCGGCTGTCGCCGTAATATTGATTCCCGGATAAAAAGCGGCACGGGCCTTGTTGGTCGTATAATAAGCACTGGCCAATGTCATTTCGGCCACCTTCACATCCGGACGGTTCTCCAACAACTGCAAAGGAACACCGGCCATCAGCTCTTCCGGCATCACCTGGTCTTCAAGCGTACTGCGATCGATAGGCTGCGGTGCTTTCGCAAGCAATACAGACAAAGAGTTCTCCACTTCACGTACCTGGCGTTTCAGTTCGATCAACGATCCGGACACCTGGTGGAACACGGCACGCATCTGAACGACTGCGGCTTCTGTTGTCATGCCGGCAATCTTCATCGCTTCCATCACCCGAACATTCTCTTTGTAGATATCCACCGTCTTGGAAGTAATCTCGACCTGACGATCCAACATCAACAAAGTGAAATAGGTATTGGCGATTCCTCCAATCAGTTGCGAACGTATCGCCTGCTGTGTGTACTGGCTCTGCAAATAAGCAGTCTTCTGTCCACGACTCGCATTCAACAGCTTACCGAACAAATCCACTTCCCAGCTGGCTACCGCCGGCAAGGTATAGGCTTTCACATAACCTGTATTTTCCATCTTGGTTATGGTTCCTTGAGGAGCCAGGTTCAAAGAAGGGAGAAAAGACAGGCGGGCGGAAGTCAACAACAACTTGGCCTCCTCGACCCTCAGGATAGCGGCTTGCAGATCCACATTGTTTGCCAATCCTTCTTCGATCAGGGCCTGCAATTTCGGATCACGGAAAACCTCCCGCCAAGGCAGGTTTCCCATATTGGTCGTATCTGTTTCGGCCAACGTACCGGCAGCAGATACCGGATCACGGTAGATGCCGGAAGTTTCGATCGTATCCGGACGGTCATATGCTTTATAGATATGGCAACTGCTCAAAAGAGCGGTTGCACACACCATATATATAATCTGTTTCTTCATTGTCATCTCTTATTTTGTTTTTGCGTACTGTTCTATTTCCGTATTCATATCGCTGTTATCCAAATCTTCCCATTCGATAGGTTTGAATTTCTCCTGCAAGTACTGGAATACCACAAACAGAACCGGAACGATAAAGATCTGGAAGATCATACCGATAAACATACCTCCGATGGCGGCAGTACCCAAAGTACGGTTACCATGAGCACCGACACCGAACGCAAACATCATAGGCAACAAACCGACTACCATAGCCAGTGATGTCATCAAGATAGGACGCAAACGGGCGGCGGAACCTAAAACGGCAGCCCACGTGATACTCATGCCCATACGGCGACGGTCAAGGGCAAACTCTACGATCAGGATGGCGTTCTTCGCCAACAGACCTACCAACATGATCAAGGCGATCTGCATATAGATATTGTTGGACATCGTACCCAAGATCATCTTCAGAGCCGGGACATTGCCTAAAGCGGCCCAGCCTTGCACGAACAGGAAGCTACCCATCAAACCAAACGGAATGGATAGCAATACGGCCAACGGCAGGATATAACTTTCATACTGGGCACTCAGCAGTAAATAGACAAATACGAAACAGAGCAGGAAGATCAAACCGGTCGTGCTGCCGCTGGTTTCAGCCTCTTCACGTGCCATCCCCCCCAACTCGTATCCAAAACCGGTCGGAAGCGTTGTAGCGGCAACCTCCCCGATCGCTTTCAATGCCTGCCCGCTGGTGTAACCGTCTGCCGGAGCAACCATCACTTTGATAGATGTATACATATTGAAACGGCTGATAATATCCGGTCCGTACACTTTCCTGATAGATACGAACTGCGAGATTGGAGCCATTTCGTTTCCATTTCGGACTTTGATATTCTTCAACGATTCCAGATTGGTACGCAAAGCCGGATCGGCCTGTACCATCACACGGTACATCTTACCGAAACGGTTGAAGTTGGAGGCATACAGACCACCATAATATCCCTGCATGGTTGCCAGGATATCGCTCGGACTGATACCCACCTTCTTACAGGCGGCCGCATCGATGTCGATCATATACTGCGGGAAGTTCGGATTGAAGGTACTCTGTGCCGACTTGATTTCAGGACGGGCGGTCAAGGCTGCCGTATATTGCTTCGTCACTTCGAAGAATTTTTCCAGATCACCGCCGGTCTTGTCCTGCATGTTCAACTCGATATCGCTGGAAGCGGAATAGCCCGGGATCATAGGCGGAGCGAAGAACAACACCTGCGCGTCCTTCACGATCTTCTGCGCACGCATGAACAGACTGCCATACACGATATCCGAGCTCTGCATCATCGAACGTTCCTCCCAATCTTTCAGTTTGATGATGAACGAGCCGTAGGAAGGCCCCTGGCCGCCGATGAAGCTGAATCCGGCCACCGACGTGCACGACTTGACGGCCGGATCGGAAGAGATCAGGCTGTCGACCTTACTCATAACCTCGATCGTACGCTCCTGGGAAGTGCCCGGCGGGAGCGTCACGGCTCCCATAATCGTACCGGTATCTTCATTCGGGACCATACCGGTCGGAGTCGCATTCATCAAAACAACAAGCAGGACGATACATCCGGCGACGATGCCGAACGAAAGCCATTTCTTTTGTATGAAGAAGACGACGCGTTTCTTATAGCTGTTCAGCAAAGAGTCATACGCGGCATTGAAGGAGGAGTGGAAACGGGAGACAAAAGTCGATTTCGCATGCCCGCCCTCGTGCGGCTTCAGGAACATCGCACACAGGGCCGGACTCAGCGTCAAGGCGTTCAACGCCGACAAGCCGATCGAGATAGCCATCGTCAGACCGAACTGGCGGTAGAACGTGCCGGCCGTACCGCTCATGAAACTCACCGGGATAAACACGGACATCATGACCAATGTGATGGAAACGATGGCGCCGCCCAACTCGTTCATGGCATCGATGGAAGCCAGTTTGGCCGACTTGTAGCCCTGGTCCAGCTTGGCATGGACACCCTCGACGACCACGATCGCATCATCGACCACGATCGCTATGGCAAGCACCATGGCACAAAGCGTCAGCAAGTTCAAGCTAAAACCGATCAGCGATAACATGAAGAACGTACCGATCAACGCAACCGGGATCGCGATGGCCGGAATCAAAGTCGAACGCATATCCTGAAGGAAGATATACACGACGATAAATACCAGAATGAAAGCTTCGACCAATGTCTTGAGTACCTCATGGATGGAGGCGTACAAGAAATCGTTGGCATTCATGCCGACATCGATCTTCAAGCCCGGAGGCAAAATCTTTTCCGTCTCTTCCAGCAGATCTTGGATGTTGTTGATTGTCTCCGTCGCATTGGTCCCCGCCATCTGGTAGACCACGCAGGTCACGGCCGCATGCCCGTTCACCTTGTTGACGAAATTATATGACAAACGCCCCATCTCTATCTCGGCGACGTCCTTCAGGCGAAGCACCTCTCCGCCGGGCAAGGCTTTCACGACCATGCCGGCGAATTCTTCCGCTTCCTGCAAACGACCCTTGTAACGGATTGTGTACTGGAAGCTCTGGTCGCCCTGCTCGCCGAACGCACCGGGAGCGGCCTCGATGTTCTGCTCGGCCAGGGCATAGGTGATGTCGGTCGGGATGAGGCCATACTGAGCCATCACGTCAGGCTTGAGCCATATACGCATCGAGTAGTCGGCGCCGAACGCATGACGTCGCCCACACCCGGCACACGCTGGAGCTGGGGGATGATGTTGATCTTGGCGTAGTTGTCGATGAACTGCTGTCCGTAACGGTCTTCGGAATCGAAAATCGAAAAGACGATCAACATGGAGTTCTGTCGCTTTTGTGTCGTCACGCCGATCTTGGTCACCTCGGCCGGCAACAAGCCCTGTGCCATGGAAACACGGTTCTGCACGTTTACGGCCGCCATGTCGGGGTCGGTCCCCTGCTTAAAATAGATGGAGATTTCGGCCGATCCGTTATTCGAAGCCGTCGAAGTCATGTACATCATGTTTTCCACACCGTTGATCTGGTCTTCCAGCGGTGCGATCACACTGTTCAACACCGTCTGTGCGTTCGCTCCCGTATAGGTAGCCCTCACCGAAACGGTCGGAGGGGCAATATCCGGATATTGGGTGATAGGCAAGGAAAGCAAGCCTAAAACGCCCAGGATGACGATCAGGATGGAGATCACCGTCGAGAGCACCGGGCGGTTTATAAATCTGTCTAATTTCATATTTTCTGTTTTTAACGAGCGAATGGGGGTTATTAATTAAAGGCGGTCTTCAGATTACCTTCGTTCTGGTCTTTCAAGGCCTGGTCGTATTTCGCCTTCTGCTGTTCCGGGGAGATCGGCTCAATGGCCTGTCCGTCACGGAGGTTCTGCACGCCTTCGATCACGATCTTGTCACCGGACTCGAGGCCGTCCGTCACCAGATAATTCTTTCCGTCATCCAGATTGGAGATCCGGATCTCCGTATTCTTCACGGAGTTGTCCGCCTGCAAAACGAAGACGAACTTTTTATCCTGGATTTCGACCGTCGCGGACTGGGGGATAACGATGACCCCATCCATCGTGTACGGGAATATGATGTTGCCGGTACCACCGCTCCTGAGGATATTCTTATCGTTCGGGAAAACAGCACGCATACTGACAGCCCCGGTAGACTGGTCGATCACACCGCTGACGGCATCGATCTTGCCTTCCGGCTGATAGGTCGTCCCGTCGGACAACTGAAGGCGTACGGCCGGCATCTTTTCCAATTGTTCTTTCAAAGTGCCCCCGGCCTTTGTCAGGCGCAACAGTTCTTTCTCCGTCATGGAAAAATAGACATACACGTCATTGATTTCGGATACGGTCGTCAACGGCTGTGCGACAGAAGGGCTGACCAAGCTGCCGATACGGTATGGGAATGTACCAACAACGCCATTCGACGGGCTTGTCACCGTACAGAAAGACAAATTCTGATTCGCGCTTACCAAAGATGCTTCCGCCTGAGCCAAACTTGCCTTGGCGGACATGAGCTGGTGGACCGCCGTCTGATATTCAAAATCACTGATGATTTTCTGGTCGAACAAAGCCTTTTTGTTCTTCTCGGTCAAGGTTAGAGTTGCGACATTGGCTTTTGCCATCTCGACAGCCGCTTTCGCCTGTCCGACCGCAGCCGCATACTGGGTCGGGTCGATCTGGAACAAGGCCTGCCCCTTACGGACAGTCGCTCCTTCATCCACACATAGCTTGACGATAAAACCCGAGACTTGGGGGCGTACCTCGATATCCTGCGTGCCTCTGATCGTGGCCGGATAGGAAGTCGCCTGGTCGCTTGTCGTCGAATTGACAGCAAGAACCGCAAATTCATTATCTCCTAACTTCATACCGCTCTGGTTGTTCCCACAAGCGGATAATAAAGACACTCCTACGGCAAACAACGCGATTTGCCTTAATTGCGTGATGGTAGTTCTCAACATTTGTTTATCCATTATTTACCTTTAATATATATTTGTCATGATTTCTCCTACGAAACGCCAGTATGAAAATATCCGCGGCTTTGCCTAAGTTGAATTATGAGCTTACGGCTCACTTGCTGTAAAAGGTGACAAAAATATATTTTTTTTGCCTCATTTCATATGTTTATACATTCTTTTTAGACTAAAAAACGAGCTCTTTCTTCAGAAATCAGGGAAATGCCCCTTCCGCCTCCCAATAACGCTTCCTTCCGGCAGCTTCCCTCCGGAAGGCAAAGAAGCGAAAATCTTGTTCATGCCGGTTCGGCCAAAAATACATAAAAAAGCCTTACCGGATTTAACATGTCCCATCCACGATTTCCCTCCGTTTCAACCTCGTTTTCCCTTCGCTTCCCCTTCGTTCTTTGTTCGTTCTTTGTTCGTTCAGTAGGATCGAAGGAAAAGCAAGCAAAAACCGAAGAATATTTTTTAACAAATTCCTCCTATCCATGACAAAACTGTTAAAACTATTTTAACACACATATCCGAGGCACTGTTATAGGAAGTAGAGGGGCATTGCATACCTGCCGTGGGTTACCACATTTCGGAAGATAAACGACACAGGGTTTGTTTATTCGATAATTTATACTAATTTTACGGCATATATAATTTAAATCATCTATTCATATGGAACCAAAGTTTACGATATCGGAAGTGTTCGGCACTTCATGGAAGTACACAAAATCACAGATTTGGGTATTGGCAGGACTTTTCATCGGGTATTTCATTCTCTCTTCTCTCATCGGTATGCTGCTGATGCCGGCACAAGGGTCGATAGTCGGGACAATCGTCACGAACCTGATCAGCATCGTCATCTCGTGCGCCTTCATGCTGGGATATGTCAAGAACCTGTTCCAGACCCTTGACGGCGAGGAACCTCAGTTTTCCGCCTACGGCAGCCAGTCGCGCAAGATCGTGACCTACTTCGCGGCAAGCCTCGTCTACAGCATCGCCGTCGGCATCGGGCTGATCCTGTTGGTCATTCCAGGCATCTATCTGGCGATCCGCCTGCAATTCTTCACCCAGTTTATCGTCGAGGAAGACTGTGGCATCACAGAGTCCCTCAAGAGGAGCTGGCAACTGACCGAAGGGCAAGTCATGCCGTTGCTATTGCTGCTGCTGGCGATGATCGGGACCGCGCTTGTCGGCTGTATTCTGTTCATTATCGGGCTTTTCATCGCCATCCCCCTCATCTACATGATGCAGTGCTATGCCTTCCGGAAACTGAACACGATCTCCGCTAACGAAATACAATCATTCTAACACATAAAAAACAGGTAGACGGCAACCCGCCTCCATTCTATAAGCACGGGCTGCCTCTCCTTCGTCATATGGCTAAGATATACAGAATAAAAGACATTGCCGAAATGTCAGGTGTTTCGACCGGGACCGTCGACCGCATCTTGCACCATCGAGGCAAAGTATCCGAAGAGGCACAGAAAAAGGTAGAAAAAGTCTTAAAAGAAATAGATTATCACCCGAATCTGATAGCCCGTTCCCTCGCACTGAAAAAGAGTTACCACTTCATCACACTGATCCCCTCTTTTGCAAAAGGCGAATATTGGGACAAACTCAGCGAAGGGATAGACAAGGCGGAACAGGAACTTTTCAGCTACAACGTGGAAGTCGAACGCATGTGCTTCAACCAATACGACAAAAGAAGCTTCGACAAGCTCATTCCCCGGATCGAAAAAGCCGACTGTCAGGGAGTCGTGATCGCGACACAATTCCGCGACAGCGTCGTCCATTTGGCATCCCGGCTGGACCTGTTGCAAACACCTTACGTCCTGATAGACGCATTCATTGAAAATACCAATTGCATGGCCTACTATGGTACCAACTCGTATGACTCCGGGTATATCGCCGGCCGTCTGTTGCACGAACAAATCAACCCGGCCGAAGATATCGCGATCTTCCGCTTTATCCGCAAAGGAGAAATACAAGTGACCCAGGTCATGAAACGTGAGGAAGGCTTCAGGAATTACCTGGCAGAAAAGAACTACAGCGGGCGTATCCATTCCGTACAATTGCATGCCGACGAACCGGAAAAAAACATAAACATCCTGAATGCCTTTTTAGAAGAACATAAGGAAGTGAACGCCGGTATCATATTCAACTCCCGTGCTCACTTATTGGGGAAATACTTCCGTGACAAAGGAGAAAGATTCAGATTGATCGGCTACGATGTGATAGACCAGAATATCACTTGCCTGAATGACGGTTCTATCACGCACCTGATCGCTCAACGACCGGAAGTACAGGGTTTCAATTGCATACGGGCGTTATTCCGCCATCTGGTCCTCAAGGAAAAAGTAGAACAAATCAATTATATGCCGATCGATATCTTGATGAAAGAGAATATCAAATACTATAACAATTATATTTGAAAACATAAAAAGGTATTTTTTCCCTGTTTTCTTTTTGTTTGATAAATAAATACTATACTTTTGTGCCCAATGTGTGCGCGAGCACAACAAGATAGTAACAATGAAATTATCACAATCATAAACAATAAAAATATGGCTAATTTATTTTGCGTTAAAGACAAAGTTGTCATTATTACCGGTGGAGCCGGAATCTTGGGCAGAGGTATTGCAGGCCACCTGGCTGAAGAAGGTGCTAAAATCGTTATTCTCGACCGCGCAGCCGAAGTTGGTGAACAAATTGTAGCCGACATCAAAGCGAAAGGCGGAGAAGCAAGTTTTTATCTGACTGACGTTTTAAACAAAGAAGTCCTGGAACAGAACAAAAAAGATATCCTGGCCAAATACGGCCGTATCGACGCGCTGCTGAATGCAGCTGGCGGAAACATGGCTGGTGCGACTATCGGACCGGACAGCACGATTTTCGACTTGAATATCGACGCTTTCCGTAAAGTAGTAGACCTGAACCTGTTCGGCACAGTTCTCCCGACAATGGTGTTTGCCGATGTAATGGCTAACCAGAAAGAAGGCGCTATCGTCAACTTCTCTTCCGAATCCGCCTTGCGCCCGCTTACCCGCGTCGTAGGTTACGGCGCCGCAAAAGCTGCTATCTCCAACTTGACTAAATACCTGGCTGGTGAACTGGCGATCAAATTCGGAGAAGGTCTACGTGTAAATGCAATCGCTCCGGGATTCTTCCTGACGGAGCAGAACCGTACTTTGATGACAAATCCGGACGGATCTTACACTCCACGTGCCGAGTCCGTCATTGCACATACTCCGTTCAGACGTCTGGGTACACCGGATGAACTGTTTGGTACGATCCAGTATCTGATCAGCGACGCTTCCAAATTCGTAACCGGAACAATCGCTATCGTAGACGGCGGTTTTGATGCATTCTCCATTTAATCTCACAATTAAAAAAACAAGACATTATGTATTTATGCGAACAAACATGGCGCTGGTACGGACCGAACGATCCAGTTAGCCTTTCCGATATCCGCCAGGCCGGTGCTACCGGAATTGTAAATGCCTTGCACCATATCCCGAACGGAGAAGTATGGACGATCGAAGAAATCCAGAAACGCAAGGATATGATCGAAGCTGCCGGCTTACGCTGGAGCGTAGTGGAAAGTGTTCCGGTACACGAACATATCAAGACACAGAGCGGAGATTTTCAGAAATATATCGAGAACTACAAAGAAAGCATCCGTAACCTGGCAGCATGTGATATCCGTGTGATCACTTATAATTTCATGCCGGTTCTGGACTGGACCCGTACAAACTTGGCTTACACCATGCCTGACGGCTCTAAAGCATTACGTTTTGAACGGGCAGCTTTCATGGCTTTCGATCTCTACATTCTGAAACGCCCTGCGGCAGAACAGGAATATACAGACGAAGAAAAGGCAATTGCAAAAGCTCGTCTCGACGAAATGAGCGAAGATGACAAAGCACTGCTGGTACGCAATATGATCGCCGGCCTACCAGGCTCCGAGGAAAGTTTCACATTGGATCAGTTCCGTGCAGAACTGGATCGTTACAAAGATATCGATGCAGAAAGACTTCGCGCGAACCTAATTTATTTCCTGAAAGAGATTACTCCGGTTGCCGACGAAGTAGGAGCACGTATGGTTATCCATCCGGACGATCCTCCCTACTCTATCTTAGGCTTGCCCCGCATCTTGAGTACCGAAGAAGATTTCCGTAAGCTGATCGAAGCCGTACCGAACCAAAGTAACGGCTTATGCCTCTGCACCGGTTCTTTCGGCGTTCGTGGCGACAATGACCTGGCCGGCATGATGAAGCGTTTCGGCGATCGCATCGACTTCGTTCATATACGCAGCACCAAACGCGACGAAGCCGGAAACTTCTTCGAAGCAAACCTGCTGGAAGGAGACGTGAACGTTTATGAAGTAATGAAAGCCCTTCTTGAAATCGAGCAGGAACGCGGTTGCTCAATCGCAATGCGTCCGGATCACGGCCATCAGATGATCGATGACTTGCACAAGAAGACTAATCCGGGTTATTCTTGTATCGGTCGCTTGCGTAGCTTGGCAGAATTGCGTGGTTTGGAACTGGGTATTGCCCGTTCTTTATTCAAATAAAGAGCGACGAGTAATCACAAATAGTTTAGCATTGAAAGGCGTCTGATTCTTTTTTCGGACGCCTTTTTTCATTTTACCTCTCTCCCGTTTCACTTTTTTTCCTTATTTTTGCAGCACTAATAATTTTGCAAAATGTCTAAAACACACTACAGTATACTATCAGCCCTATTATTACTTGTGTTAAGCGCATGCCATTCTTTGTGGACGGCCCGGACCCAGCCTGCCCCACAGCAGGAATCGATTCTGGTCTTGCCCTCAACGGATATCCCTCTTCCAAATACAGATTTTTCTTTTCTGTTTCCTGAAGAACCGAAGCTGAACAAACAAACTTCTCCCCGCAAAAATATAACGGAAAACTTCTCCAACAGAGAAAAAAATGATATTGCCGTAATAGACCCACTCTTGATGGCAGAAGAGAATTCGATGCTTATCGATTTAAGCCTGGTACAGAAAGAAGATTATGCTTTCCCTTTACCCGGTGCAAAAGTAATCTCTCCATATGCCGGACGTAGAAAACACCATTCGGGTGTAGATCTGAAAACCTGCGCCAATGATACGATCGTATCGGCATTCGACGGAATCGTCCGTCTGGCTAAGCCTTATTATGCATACGGAAACGTAATTGTTGTACGCCATTACAACGGATTGGAAACGGTCTACAGCCATAACTCCAAAAATCTGGTCAAGCCGGGAGACTATGTAAAAGCCGGACAACCGATCGCACTGACCGGACGAACAGGAAGAGCTACGACGGAACACCTTCATTTTGAAGTACGGGTAAACGGGCAACACTTCAATCCGAACCTGGTATTCGACCTGCAAGAACGGAAACTTAACAATCAATGCCTGGTATTCACCAAAAAAGGTGGCAAAATCGCAGTGAAGTCCGTCGAACTAATGCCACATCAACTTGCAGGCGACTACAGTTATTCACCTGCCCACAGAAACAAAGGACAAATAGAAAGCAAAAAGGGAACATTATAATTTCCTTTTCAATGCCCGTACAGAGTTTCTATCAGAAGATACCCTTTTGAATGATAAACAATATTACTATAACCGTCGAAGGATAGTGGGAGATTATCATGGGCAAGCTCCCATACTATGGTGCTGTTTTGCTTTGATAGAATAACCTATATGTCAAACGTGGCTGCCTTAAATCAAAAAAAATAGGGCAGCCTATATAAGACAAGAGTCTGTCAGTTAAAGAATTTACTTCCTTTTTTAATTGGGAAATTCGCTTTCAATACGAATATTAATTGCATTCATTCCCCTCAGACCGCGTTCAAGTTCAAAAGTAACGATGTCGGTTTCCGAAATATCAGTCAGTGTATTATTGCTAACATGAAAAAAATACTTCTCGCCGCCACCAAGGTCTTTGATAAAACCATACCCTTTTGATTCATTAAAATAATCAACCCTCCCTTTCAGCACGGTAGGTGTCTCTATATCTTCTTTTTTTGGGGTCGAGATAAGAATCTCTTCTTGCTTAATTTCTTCTTTATAAGGATTCAATTCGGGAGGAGTCGATGTAATCACGCCGTTTTCATCCACATAAGCGATCATATCATCAAAACTATTCGTTTTGCCAAGCAGTTTTCTGTCTTCTTTCTTTTTTTGTTTTTCGACCCTCCGGGCTTGTTTCTTTTTTTCGTTTTCTCGTTTATTGTATGTTACGGATTTTGCCATTTATCTATATTATTTACATTAATAATCAATCTATTATATAAGGATTCAGAGTGGAATGCCAAGGTATTTCCTAAATATGGAAACGCTGGATATAAAAAAATTCCAACTATTACACTGAAGAGTAAGAACTAACTAAACTATAGGAAAGCCATAAGACAGTGTGCCAAAATATACTAATCCCCAAGCTTGACGCGAGGACGCAAAAGAACAGGCCTTATCAATCAAAGTTTATACGACCAATTCTATGCGACCTCACGTCAAACGCGGAAACAAGGCAGTTTAGACACACCTTCATATACCAGGAGATTAATATCGAGGAACTATTATAACCACCTTTTCTTTCGCGGTATCCGCTGTTTGAAGGTTTTTCAGAGCGAGGACGCGCTACGCTTACCGAGATTACTTTTTTCTCAAATTCAGCTCCACTAAGAGCATCGATCGCTTTTTGGCCATCTCCATCGTTTACCATTTCAACAAAACCAAATCCTCTGGATCTTCCTGTTTCTCTATCCATGATAACTTTTGCAGACGTAATTTCTCCATACTCTGCAAATAGATCATTTAAATCAGCATCATTAATGCTATAATTTAAGCCTGTAATGTAAATGTTCATTTAAATTTTTTTTAATAAATACTAATAGGGTATGAGGAGGAAAATTAATGGAGAGGCCTACTTAATTAATAAAGAAGAACTATACGCTAATAATACGTAACTCAAACTCTGACTCAAAGGTAACACTATTAGTCGAACCAACAACTATTACAACCTATAAATTCTCGTTTTTCTTGTCAAGACTGTCAAAACACCATTATTATCTGGGATCAGAAGTCTGTTGCACAGAGGTTGTTATCAATTCAAAAACTCCTAAACCGAACAATTAATAAAAATCTTTTCCCGACAGAAGCATCCTTCCAAATGATCGTTTACAAACCCTGTTGCCTGCATATGAGCATAGCAGATAGTAGAGCCAAAGAACTTAAACCCTCGTTTCTTCATGTCCTTGCTCATTGCATCCGATTCTGGAGTCGTAATCGGAATCTCCTTCAACGACTTGAAATTATTTACAATCGGTTTCTGCTCGGGGAAAAACGATAACGTATAATTATAGAAACTACCGAACTCTTTTTGAATTGCGATGAAACATCTGGCATTTGTGATCGTAGACGCAATCTTCAGCCGATTCCTGACGATCCCATCAAAAAGCATCAGCCGGTCAATATCATCCGAATTCATCGCAGCCACTTTCTCTACATCGAAATTATAAAATGCTTTTTTATATCCTTCACGTTTACGAAGAATGGTAATCCAGGCTAACCCAGCCTGAGCACTTTCCAAAACAAGAAATTCGAATAAGGTTTTATCATCGGTAACCAATCGTCCCCATTCTTCATCGTGATATTTCACATATAAATCATCAGTTCCAGCCCAGCCACAACGTCTATTTACAAGATCTTCCATCTTTCATATATTTATAATTTCCAAAGGTATTTATTAAAGATGAATATACAGCATAAAAGGCCCTATTTTTGCTGGAGCGGAGAAAAGAAAAAGCTCTGAAATCCTTAAATTTCAGAGCTTTACTTTAATTACTATTTAATATCGCGGTGCGTACGGGACTCGAACCCGTGACCCCATGCGTGACAGGCATGTATTCTAACCAACTGAACTAACGCACCAAAATGTTTCTTGGCGGTGCGGACGGGACTTGAACCCGCGACCCCATGCGTGACAGGCATGTATTCTAACCAGGCTGAACTACCGCACCATTACTTTTTCAAGTGCTATTCCTCTGAATTGCGATGCAAAAGTAGGTGGTTTATTTGAATTATGCAAGAGTTGCACACATATATTTTTTATTATTTTTCAATCATCTCTGATAATAAACCTTTTACACCGAAATTTTTTATTCATATTTTGAAAGACACATCCGTTTTTGTCTTGCTATTATTCCATAGTTCCGTCTGTTAGCTTTGCAAGTACCCTTATTAAGCGAAAAATGTAGGAACAGAAGAATCCATTTTTACCAAAAAGGAACGGATTCCAAGCAGATTCATAGCCGATAAAAATACAACTGTAGTTTCGCACCCCTGT
>JAAGKN010000303.1_pt1 | contig 50152 bp, 48 predicted proteins | sample 6206371 | NCBI WGS metagenome assembly JAAGKN01 (sample SAMN11533720, study PRJNA540317) | gut metagenome | isolation source: fecal pellets from male and female animal of same cohort | host: Peromyscus leucopus | place: USA:CA | collected 2017 | reverse complement strand
AGACTGCTCCAACCCGCGATATCTTATCGCGTATCAAGGTTTTCTCCCTCGATACTTATATTATGCTCCGTAAAAAATAAAAATCAACCCCTAATTTTATTTTTAAAAGCGTTCATTAATGCTACACCAATTACACCTATAAATAACCCGTGTAAGTTTAATATTTTATCATGATTGATTTTAGAAGCTCAGGTTAATTTGGTATTTATTTAGGAATGTGCGCATAGAATTTTCGTCAAATTGTAAAACTGTATGAATTGTTCCATTGAAATTTCGTTTGCCTACTTCTGTCATACCAATGCTTTTGTATAGTTGAATATTTTCTGGTTTATCTGTGGCGAATTTAAGCACATTGTTTCCGGTTTCAAGACAAAAGCTCACCATTCTTGCAATAATTGCTTTTCCGCAGCCTCTAATTTCTCCATCTTTCCCCTGATTCCACGGTGCAGTGTTTAAACTTCTACCCCATATTTCACCATTGTTTTGAATTTCTATGTTCGCAATGGCTTGCAGTCTGCCATCATCTGTTCTCAGTGTAAAGTAATATGCATCAGGATATAGTGTACCTGATTTATAAGGTGGAAGAATCTCTGCTTGTGGATAAGGTTTTTTATGCCATTGTTTTTTGAGATCAGTTATAATTTTTTTGTATTCCTTGTTATCACTAAATGGAGTAATATCTTGAATTTCTCCAAATAGTGGTTTACCTTCTTGAACATTTTGAAGATATACACTTTGTCCATTTTTCAAAATATTCCAAGGAAGATCATATTCTTCTGCGGGAAGGAATTTTTCAAATTTTGGATCTTGTGTTGCGAAACGTTTTTGAAGATTTTCGCGTTTTGAATGAAGGTTATGGATATATTCTTTGAAATCACGATCGGATTTGGATTCTAATGTATATGAACCATCTGCCATCATTTTTATTTCGTCTTGAATTTCTTGTGGTAGTTTTGATTTTGGAGTATCAAACCTTATTCCTGCTTGTTCAATTCTTTCAAAACATTTATTGATAATTTTTTCATCTGCAGACATTACTATTCGTACATAACCTTCTCCATTGGTTCCGAAAACTGTTCCTGGTGTAAATGCTACTTTTGCTTTATGGAGTACATATTTGAAAAATTCATCAGATGTAAATTCAGGTGGGATTTTAGTCCATAAGTAATATGTTCCATCGGTTGGCTTAGCATCACTGCCAAGTTTATTTAACCACTTTATTGCAGTGTTTTTGCGGCTTCTGTAAATTTTGTTAATTTTATTAATATATCCTTCTTCGTCTTTTAAAGCCGCTGCAGCTGCGTGTTGAACTGGGACATATACACTGCCGCCTGATAAATATTTTGCATCAAGCAGGTTATTTATGTTATCTTTTTCACTTACTGTAAATGCTATTCTAAATCCTGGCATGCTTTGCGCTTTACTCATAGTGTGAACTTCGAATGCTAAGTCTTTAGCACCGTCAACTTGCATTATTCCTGCGGGTTTTATTCCTGTGTGAGTTACTTCGCTGTTGTCCATGTCGTGAATTATTAGAGTATTATGTTCTTTTGCCCATTTTACAGCTTGTTCGAATGTCGATTTTGGTGCAAATGAACCTGTTGGGTTATGCGGGTAATTTAAAATAAGGATTTTTGCATCATCCGGCATTTTTGAAAAATCCGGAAGATATCCGTTTTCGGGTTTTAGATCAAATTGAACTTTTGTTAAATCGTGACGGGTAATTAAGTCATCATAAAGTGAATATCCCGGGTTAGGAACTAAAACTTTATCACCGTGATTTGCGTATGCTGTGAAAATATGATCTATGGCATCAGAAGATCCGGAAGTTGCCATAACTTCTGTTCGGGGATCAATTTTTACTCCGAAGCGTTTTTCCATCCAATTTGCAACTGTATGGAATAATGAGCCTTCTCCTTTGGGGCTGTTATAGCGGTGTGACCAAAGATCATTTACTTTTTCTTTAAGGATTTGTTTGGCTTTTTCGGGTGGTGTTAGATCTGGATTGCCCATTGAAAGATCTACAACTGCTCTATCCCCGTGAAAACGACGAGCTTTACTAATCTCTGCAATATAGCCGGAAATTAAGTAATCTGATTTGTTTAGTCTGTTTGCACGTGGTATTAGTCCTGAAAAATATATCATGGAAAGAGTTGATGGGATATTAGAAAATTCTTTTCGCGGGGTGGAATAAGATGAGATATAATTCTTCTTTGTTTGAGTATTTATTTTATTAGTTTGTGTTTTATATAAATCGATCGTGTTAATTCTCATAATATTTATATAAAACGTCTAAAAATATTTTTTGTTAGTTGTATTGGATAAAATATTGACCAGTTCTGAAAATATCGGAGCCCAGCAATTATTTTCTTCAGCTTGCAGCGGGGTTACTGATTCATACCAGCCTGTGTCATCTGAAAGCTTAAACCAGCGAAAATTCGGGTTTTTATTGAATATCCCAAAGGTTTTTACACCTAATGCTCCTGCAAGGTTTAGGATTACGTTATCTGTTGAAATAATAAGATCCATATTTTTTAGTGCACAGGCAGTATCTGTGAAATTTTTGAATGTATGACCTAATGATGTGATCTCAGATTCGTTTTCCTCATCCAGAGAGAAGGAATAAAAATCAATATTTTCTATTTTGAAAAGCTTTTTGAATCTGTTAAAATCTATGTCTCGCCCCATGTAATTTGAAGTTTTATTGCCGTGATATGAAATTCCGACTTTCAGGTTTTTTGATTGTTTTATATATTTTTTTTCATATTCTTTGACTAAATTTTCTGGAACCTCTAAATATTGACTACACAGTGGAAGTTTTGCTGCATTTGTTTTTAGTGCATATGGAGCATCTAATAGTGCCATATGCAGATTATATTCTGATTTTGAGGGAATCTCGCAAACAACTTCAATGCCATCTGAGATAATTTTAGATGATTTTATTATGTCATATAGTTCTTTTTGTACAACAAAAATAACTTTTTTTGCTAAGTTTTTTAGTTCAGGAAGAAAACGACAGTACATAAATGTGTCACCGAATCCTTGTTCATAGTGAACGAGGAGGGTTTTATTTGAAATATCTGTTTTGAAATCCCATTTTCTATTTATATCACTAGTTAACGGGTATTGAAGGTCAATGCTTCCTGTTTGAAATCTGTATGTGAAATATTTGTGTCCGTTTTCGAAATCACCGCAATTGATTAAGAATGCGCCGTAATTGTAAAAATCTGTTGGTGTAGGGTTGTTTTCAAGAAGTTCTCGATAAAATTTGTCTGCCTTAATTCTGTCACCAAGTTTTTCGTAGTCAAATGCAAGGCTATGTAGAATTAAGCGTTCTTTTGGTTTTAATTTGTATGCTTTTTCAAAATAGTAAATTTGATCTTTTAGGCTGAAATCTCCGTATTCTTTAGCATATAAACTTGCAAGAATTGTGTAGATGACTGATTTGGTTTCATCAATTTTTAGGTATTGTTCATAATATTTTATTGCGGATTTGTAATCTTTTAGCTGTAAATTATAGAAGTTTCCCAGGGTGAGAAGCCGTAAGGGTTTGTTTGTTTCGTGCTGTTCGTAAAGTTTAATAAATTCACAGGCATGTTGTTTTTTATCATAAGATGTTAAAATTTCTGCAATATCATAAAAGGTTTGAGCTTGTAGTTCTGATTTAACCATTAGAAATCTGCAGATTAAAAGTGCGTCAATAAGTTCGTTATTTTGCTTTTTTTCTGATGTAAAGTTTTTCATCACACGGAATAATTCGCTTTTCATTGAATCCGGTGCATTTTGTTTCATAGATACAAATTTTTGGTATATTCCGAAAACTTCTTCTGAAATTTTGTCTGAATTACTTTTAAGAATTTCATCTACAGTTAAGAGCAGCTTTTTACTGATATTGTTTGTTTCATGTGCGCTCTCATCAAGGTTTAACAGCTCTGTAATATCCTGTGTTCTCATAAAATCATATTAGCATAAATATTAACTTTTTAGTCAATGTAATATTGAAGAAAGTTTTTTAAAATATGGTGTACTAATATTGAAAGGAGCTTATTATGCCTGAATTTTCAACACCATATAGTGTTAAAAAAAGTGATAGGAAATTAACAAATGAAGAATTGATAAGAGCTATAAGATTCAGTATTGCCTCTGAATATGAAGCTATTCAACTTTATGAAGAAATAGAAGAATGTATTGATAATGAGGATGCCAAAACATTATTGGATGAAATAATTGAAGATGAGAAAGTTCACGTCGGGAATTTTTTACATCTTTTGAAACTTCTTTCTCCGGAAGAAGAGGAAGCCTACGAAGAAGGATACGAGGAAGCGCAAGATATTCTAGACGGTAAAGAACACGACGATTAATTTTATAATATAATTAAAATCCTCTTTTTTAGTTTTGATTAGCAAAAATATTTATTTTGAAGTTTATTAAATATTAAAAGAAAAAGAGGATTTTTATAGTTTGAATTTTACGTGTTCAAAATCATTGAAGTCGCTAGGTTTGGAGTGCTGGCTTTCGTTTGAAAGCATCATAACTGCTGATACATTTGCTGTTTTGCGTTGTGTTTTGGCTGGAAACGTTGTAATATCCTGATACTCATAACTTTTGATCATTCTTGCTAATTTCGCTTTATCCTCAGCTTTTACGTTCATTGATTTGACCTGGATATTACTGATTGCACCGTTTTTGTCTACAGTGAATGAATAGTAAATCATAGTTCCGTAACCGTAATTGTCTAGTTCTCTTATTGCCATACTATCATCAAGAATAGTGTTTACAAAGTTACTTTTCCAGGTACTCCAGTCAATGTTTTTGTATGCATAGCGCTCAGGCTTCATCTGTCTGAATGGTTTATTATTAATATCTGACGGATTGTGTTTATAGTTTTTAGCATTATTTAACGCAACATCAAGTTCACTATCATCAAGATTGTTAAGCTTAAGTGGTTCTGAATTATAATTTGCTGTCTGATTGTTGTAATCGTAATCGTTATTATATGAAGTATTTTGAGTTGAGTAATTTATATCTTGGTTTGATATGTTAGAAGAATCAACCTTCACATCATTTGATTTTAGCGAAATGTCAGAATTTGTGAGCTTTGTATTATTTGTTTCTATTTGTTTATTTGAGATATTTGAATCTGCTAGTTTGATTTTAGCATTACTGTTGTTTGTAATTTCATTACCTTTGTTATTTATTTGGAAATCTTGATTGGAAAATTGCACTTTGCGTGTTTGTGTGTTTGAATCTACAGACACAACAAATATTGTGACAAATACAAATACACATAAGCATAATATCCAACCGATTTTATTCATATATTACTTAATCCAATGTTGCTAAAAGTTCGTTGTAATTGTGAATTTTGTACATTGTGGCACTTAGCATATGTGTTTCTGCGATTAATAATGCAGTAGGTACTAATGCTGTTACAAAACTCAAAAACATTCCTTGAATATCGCCGCCAATTTCTGTGATGAAATATGAAACGTTCATTGTAAATTCTATTAGAATAATGAAGCAAGCAATAAACATAACAACTTTTTTCTCGCGTTCTAAGCTTCTCATAGAGTCTAATCCGAGAACTGTTACCCCATGGCTGTTATAATCATGAAACCGTCAAATTTGATTATTTCTGAAGCTTTAATCTGTTTCGAGATAGTAAACGCTCTTACAAATGAAAAGAATGCAAAAATAATCATAAATGTTGCTAGAACGAGGAATATCGGACTGAATCTCAAACCTGAAATTCTCACCCAGCTTGCAGCTTCAGGGAAACATGAAGCAAGAGTGTTTGATACACCGTAAGCAAGGAAAGGAGCTGTTGCAAGTCCGACAAATCCTTCTAATATCATCTTTAATTGATTATTTACAAGGTTACTTTTTACTGTGTTGATTTTATTTGTGCTTAATTTGTTTATATATTTTGAAATAAGTGTTCGGTAACTTTTCATTACTGATTCAAAATCAGGTCTATATTCACAGTTTGTTAATTGTTGTTTATAATTTTTTTCCTGAAATTTAAAATAACCGCTTCCAACAGTAACAGTTGCAAGTGCTCCAACAAATAACAAAGATATAAATAATGATGCAGCTAAAAAGCCAGGAATTTCTTTATAATAAAATAGATTCATTGCATATACTATAAACAGAAACAATGAAGATATTCCGATAATGAACTTTTGGGCAATATTAGATTCGCCGAGTTTTCTATTTTGATTCACATCTAGCAGTGAATAAACTCCCTGTTTTAATATTAAACAAATTGAACTTACTATTACTGTTACGCAAATTAAGAAACCGAAATTTGTTGTTAAATTTAAAACAGAAGATGAATTGTCTATTTTAAATCCTAATAAAAAATTTGTTATTCCAAAAGAAGAAATTACTGATAATATAACAATAGCAGTATTTAATACAAAACTTGTAATGCTTGCAGATTTTAAATTGTTTTTAAGTTCTAAAAGTCTGAATCCAATTTCTTTAATTATTGCAATTCTGTTTCTTTCAATATCATTATCAAAAATGTCATCGCTATTATGTTGAGAAACTGATTTTGCTGTTACAGGTTTAATATTATTATTTTGCATATTAGTGTCCTTATTTTGTATGTGAGTTGCATTAACTGGTGCTGCCAGAGAAATTTCAATAGCTGACGCAAGTTTAGGTGATGTAATCTCAAAATTTGGAGTAATTAAAATTTTTGAAAAAACTTTGTTATTACATAAGATATCACGTGATTGAGAAGTATTCATTAAAACGTAATTATTATATTTTTCAGCATATACAAACTTTAAAGTTTCATTTGCTGCAAATTCCGGAATAATGAAATCGCAATCTGTAGTGTTTCCTATTGTTATTGTTGCTTGATTCTGAAATTCTTTAACAGAATCGCCATATTTTATAACCAGTTTCATATTATTACCTTCCGAGTGAATTTAAAAAACGTCTGAGAGATTTATTTGTGGTTGCTTCGTTTCCAAGAATAAGTTTGTTTTCACCTAATACCGGGCCTAATTTTTCTTTAACCAGATCAAGTTTTGCCGGTGCTGCGTATAAAAACATCATAGAAAAATCATCTGCTTGATTTTTTATATTAGAAACATCAGCAGGTAAAGTTTCCCAATCGATTTGTTTTGTAATTTCACCTTCGTTTTCCAGATCCCCGATCACAACAACAGCAGGAATGTATCCTTCTTTATCCATTGTTATTGCGTGGTTAAATGCTTTTTTAACAGCTAAACCATATGCAGTTCCGTATTCTTTAGCATCAAGCTGAGTGAATTTTTCCATTGCTTTACGCACTTCAGAACTTGATTGCGGAGAACCTTCATATATAAGATATGAGTCCTCTGAAACTCTTAGTATTTTAATATGATCTTCCGGATCAAGCATAGAACATAACTGTCTTATGAGCATTTTTTGAGCGGGAAGATTTTTTTGATTAGAAGCTGATGAATCTACAACAAATATAACTGCAGCTTTATGAAAATCATCAACTTTGAGCTTAGATAATCCAAAAATACCTAAACAAATAAAAATAAAAAATGTAGCTGCAAACAATATAATTTTAAACGTATTATTCATATACAGAAAATACCATAAAAATCTAAAATTTGTAATCATATATATGATGGAAAAGGTTCTAAATATTCAAATTCAATGCATAGAACACTTTACAATTTTTAATAAACAAACAATTCTTTACAAATGCTTGTGTTTATATAAATATAAGGTAGGTAAAGTTATTAGTATTGGTGTAAAAACTTATGAAAGTACAAAATATTGCAAAAACTGTAGTAAGACAAAGTGTACAAGAATCAAAAAATATAATTAGAGATGTTATAAATGTAAAATATTTACCTTCTGATGTGAAAAATGGTTGGCAATCAGGAACTCGTTTAGCAAATTCGCAAAATATGACTTTATTAGAAAAAAATAAAGTGCGTGCTGTCGGTGTTGCAAAATTAGGTGTTTTGCGTCATTTACCCGGGTTATTAGCAGCTCCTGCAACTTTTTTGTCACCAATACCTGGCTCGTCGCTAGGCTGTTATGCTCTTGGTAAATTTATTCAAAAAATGTTACGTTAGTGAAATAAGAAGAAATTTTGGGAAATTTTTAAGAAAATTATTGACAATTATTTTTTAGCGCGTAAAATAAAACTTGTGACAGCACAAATATTGGGGCGTCGCCAAGTGGTAAGGCAGCTGGTTTTGGTCCAGCCATCCCGGAGGTTCGAATCCTTCCGCCCCAGCCAATTAAAGAGTTCGCAAGAACTCTTTTTTTTGTGTCAGTGGCGGAGGCTTCTCACCTCATGTATTTTGCTAGTAGCAAGAAAATTTTTCACGAGTTTTGTAGTATGTATGAATGTGAATTTGTTAACAAATACTCAAAATTATTACCAATCATTTGCTGGAGTTAGAAAAGATATTTCAGAACTTGAACAAAAAATTACAAGTCTTAATGCAATGGGAAAATCTGATCGTGAAGCTTCGGAAATACTGGGCTATTCTTATTCCTATGTCGCGGCAATAAGAAAACGTCTCGGATTACCTGTTCAAATGACTCCTATTCAACGTGACCAAATCGAAGCTGCTGTAAATGCTCGAAAACAAGATAAAGTTGCGGCAAAAGATTTAGGTGTCTCAACATACTGGTATAAGCAGTTAAAATCTAAGTTTGGATTTACCAGAATTTTGCCAGAATTAAATGAAGAAGAAGTTAAGCAAATGGTTTTGCAAGACAAAACGGATAAGGAAATCTCAGAACATTTTGGCGGTGGCAGATTACGCAGAATTGCCGAAATAAGAAAAAGCATTGGTAAGAAGCATAAATTTGTCAGAAAAGGGACTGATATAGCCATTCTTGAAAAGGTTAAAGTTCTTAGAGCAGAAGGAAAACCTATCAAAGAAATAGCGGAAGCTATTCATAAATCTATTTCGTGGACAAGTGTTCTTTGCAAGAAATTAAGCCAAATTAAGGGGTAAATGCTTGAATTTTCATAAAGGTGTGAATTTAATAATATAGAATTTTGTACGATTAAGGACCAGTTTACCAGTCAAACATCTCAAGTACTTGTTTTAGTTTTTCTCTATTTGGAGTTTTTGGGTTGTTAATAAGCCTTTTTAGTTTGTCAATATTTTCTTTGAATTTTTGAGGAGAACCACTGTTGTAGATTCGTTTTGCAAATCTTATGATAATTTTATCTGCTGTAAAGTTTTCTGTTATTTCGTACCCGCCGCCATCGTATTCTTTGCCCATAATTCTTGGGTTGAATGTTTTATCATGAGGAGAATGAAATTCGAATAAATCAAAAATTGGTATTTCAGATTTCGTTTTTGGAATTTCAGGATCTATGAATTCGGTCAGGCAATAGCCACTATGTAAATCAGAAATATAGTGCTTTGTATATTGAGTATTATCTAACTTATGCCCAGCCGCTCGTTTAAGGAATGTCCAAAAATTTGCTTCAGCGTACGTATTGTGGATCATTGAATAATACGGATTACCTTCACTAATATTATGATAAACTTTTAGGGCTTTATCGTGCATTATTTTTTGTCCATTACTGTCTCGTAATGAAAGTTTAAATACATTTCCAAATGCTCCGTCTCCCGCATAGTCTATTTTGGCTTTTATAAAACCTTCGCCAAAGATTTTTGTGAGTTCGGTATTAAGAGTTTTTTGTCCTTTATAAGCAAGTTTTTTAGCGTATTTAGAAGGTCTGTAGTTAGAATCAAGGAAGCTGAATTCTTCGTGTTTACGAATTTTTTTGTAGCCTTCTCGCAAACTTAGTGTGGTTTTCGTGAGTGCGTTTTGAAAGTTTTTTATACCTTCTGCCCGGGACGATTTAGGAAATAACTTAATTATTTCAACAGGAATATTTCCAACAACAGCTCTTTCCATTTCCGGAATAAATTTGTTGTAGGTTCTTAGATTTATATGGGTTTGGAAAAGTCTTTTTAATCTTTTCGGGTAGCATTTTTCATAATTTGATGGTGAAATTCTGATTTGCATATGATTTATAAAGTACGAGCAAAAATAATTTTGCTATTTTATTATTAAAGCGTTAAAGCGGGCGCCGATTTATCGGCGCCCGCTTTATATTATTTTTTATATTAAATTTTATTGGCTAACTTTTTCGTAAAATTTAACGTTTTCAAGTTTATCTTGATTTACAGTAGCAGCTTGTGTGCCTCTGTTAACGATTCTTCCTTCGTTGCCGCTTTTTAATGTAGCATTAACATTTAAGCCTGCGCCCTGGTTAGATATTACGATTGGTGCGTTAGTTGTAGTAATGCTTCCTGAAACATTCATATCGCCTTTTTTGTTAACAAGGCCGACTTGATGGTTTGTGGTATTAGTTGTTCCAGCATATCTTAGACCATTTTCGCCGCTAATATTTTTGATAAGAACTTCGCCGTTACCGTCTACTACGAACTCGCTTGTAACATTAAGTCCTGTACCTTTTTCTCTTACAGCTGCGTAGAATCCGCCGTTTTCGCCAAGAGCTCCGCTGTTGTTGTGAACTTTAGCACCTAAGTTTAGTGCTCCTGAGTTTGCAATCACGTTAACTCTGCCGTTATGGTTAATTTCGCTGTTTACAGTCATATTACCCATTCCGTAGTTTTTAATGTTAGCATTGCCATCTACAATTGTAACATTGCTAGTGCTTGCAAGTGTCATTGAACCTGCGCCCGGACGGTTAATAATACCTAAGTTTCCGTTATTAACAGATACTTTATCAGAAACATATAAGTCGCCTGAATCGTTGTTAATAGCAAGAGTGCCGTTAGTATTAGTTACTGTGCCTTGAAGATCTAACCCTCTTGTTCCGGCAGCAACACCGGTTCCTTTATTTCTGATAGCAAGAGTTCCGCCATCGTTAGTGATTTTTGCATTTGGCTGCACAGAAATACCTGTTGAAGCTTTTCTGCCGCCAATGTATAAATTACCGTTGTGGTTAGCTACATTTGCTGCTGTTGTAAGTGATGAATCTTGAGAGAATGTTAATTTACCGGCATCATTATAGATGTACATATTTCCGGTATTATCAACATTTCCAACAATTGTTAAACCGTTGTTACGTTCATTTGCGATTTTGAGGTCACCTTTGTTAGTGATGTTTGCGTTTTTGGTAATTGTTAAATTGCCATCGCCTGTGCCGCGGTTGTTGATACCCATATTTCCGGTGTTATTAATTGTACCGTTTACAAGTAAATTTCCATTTTTATTATTAATAGCTGTTTGACCTGAGTTGTTAGTTAAGGTTCCGCCAACTTCCATTCCTGTACCGGTGTTGTTTTTAAGAGCTAAAGTTCCGTTAGCTGTTAAATTTCCGTTTTCTGTCATTTTGCCGGTACCATTTTGGTACATTTCGATTTTGTTTGCATTAACTTTAGCGCCGCTATTAACGGTTAGATCAGCGCCTTTATTGATTGCAACAGCGTGTGGTGCTTGAATGTTAGCTTTAGAACCAACAACAAGATTACCTTTGTTATTATTTAATCTTACTTGTGTACGATCGATAATGTTACCATTAGCAGTTAAGCCATTTGCGCCGTAGTTTGTGATGTATACACCGCTTGTTGTGTTGTTTGTAACTTGTCCTGTTGAGTTATTTGCAACAGTACCAGTGATAGTGATACCAGCGCCAGTTTTATCAGATGATTTAATTAAGATAAGGCTTCCGTTGTTTACTGCAGTTGAATCAGCTGCGAAAACTCCGTTTGTATTAACTAGTGAATTGAACAAGTTATCAGCTTGGGCTTTTGTTGTAAATGCTTGATTGTTATTTACACCATTTAAGATTCCGCCTGAGATGTTGATATTGCTTCCGCGAAGATCTACGCCTTGTCTTGCAATAATTTTACCTTCAATATTGATAGGTGCGTTGCTATCTTGTTTTAGTTTTGAAACTTGATCGATGTTTTTCACATAATTTTTGTCAAATTCGTCTGTAAGTTGATTAAATTTAGAAGTAGTAGGTGTTGCAACAGATAATGAACCAACGTTTAGAACACCGGAAGCGCCAACAGCAAGACCGCCTGGAGTAATAAAGATTGCATTACCATTATAGAAATTACCGTTTCTAGTTGTATTCAAAACACCATTAATGTCAACTTTGTTTTTTACAAGGTTGACAAAATGTTCTAAATTTCTATTTTTTCCGTTTTTAGTACCGTTATAGATAAGGTTTGCGATATCTCCTTCTGATAATTGGAAATTGTCATATTTTCTATAACCTACGTCACCATTGATAAACGCAGGGTTAATATTATATGTATTGCCAGTACCGGTAACACCTGTGATATTTGTAGCTTGAGCAGGTGCAATTGTCATCATAGCTGCTAATGCTACTAAAATTAGATGTTTGTTGTTCATGTTTGACTCCTTATATTGTTGTAAATGTAGATTTAATATCCTTATTAAGCACACTGTTATTAGGTTTTTTGTTTGTAATTTTTTGCATGTCAATATCTTTATATATATATTATACTATATATAAACCCCATAAATTTTAATTATTGCTCAAATGTGAATAAAATTTACAATAGTTAACAACATAAATAGTCGGTGGATGTAAGACAATGAGGCTATAATTAATTAAGGTATTTATATGATGTAAAATGAACAAAATTATTATTAAATCGTTATATGTATGTAATGAGGATTTAATGTGCAAAAATATATAAAAATAGCATTAAGTATGATAATTGGAATGACACTTTCGATAACTTCTGTGACTGCGCTAGAGGATATCAAGGTAGAGCAGGGTTCAGTTTTGTCATTAAATGACTGCTTAAATATTGCATTGAATAATAATCCGAATATTAAAAATGCGCGTTATAACTACGGAATTTCAAAGGCTAATGTTAATGTTGCCAGATCTGAATTTTTTCCAACAATCGGGGTAGGCACGGGGTATAATTATAATGATGTTAATACCAAGGTTTATACTACTAATACAAACACTTACTCCGTAGAGGCTCAGCTCAACCAGCTTTTGTGGAATTTTGGGCGAACTAATGCAAATATTAGAATGCAGAAATTCTATATGATTGCTGATGAATATTACTTTGAAAATACTGTAAGACAAACGATTTTTAATGTAAAACAAAGATATTTTGAAGTGCTTGCGGCACGTGCTACTGTTGCAATTAATGAGGCGTATGTTGATATAAACGAAAGAAACTATCTTAGAACAAAAGCGTACTTTGATGAAGGGATTAAATCAAAAATCGATCTGGTAAATGCTGAAGTTACTTTGAGTGATTCTAAGATTGCATTAATTAAATCTCAAAATGCTTATAAAAATTCGCTTGTAAATCTAAATAATGCGATGTATTTGTCAAATGCTCCATCGTATTTAATATCAAGTACAGAGGGTTTTAATTTAAAGGACAATGTTGCTCCTGTTGATTTGACGAAAATTACAAAACCTTCGGATGCCGAAATTAGTCAGGTTCCTGTTAGCGTGAAAGATGCTAAACTTATTACATCGGTTGAAAAATTGGAAGTTCTGACAGATTACAAGGTTAATGAATTCCCTTATTCATTCGAAGAATGTATAAATATGGCATATAAATACCGTGCGGATTTGAAGGCTTATACTTCAACCCTTGATGCGGTAAAAGAAAATCTTTTATTTGTAAAACGTAATTACTATCCGGAATTGTCTGCAAAAGCCGGTTATGGTTTTAGAGATACAAATAGTACAAATTCATTTAATGTCGGGGTTAATCTTTCCAGTTCTGTAAATATTATGAACCAAAAATCACGTGTCGATGCTGCTAAATTGCAGGTAGATATTGCTGAAAATACTTTAAATCAACTCAATCAAGATATATTTTTCGAGGTTCAAAATGCATACGTAAATATGATTGAACTTGAAAAACAAATTCCGCTTTTGGGGGTTAAGGTTCGTCAAACTCTTGAAAACTACGAACTTGCCGAAGGTCGTTATTACGTCGGGCTTGGTGATTATATTCAATTGCAGGACGCTAAAGTTAACTATAATAATGCTCAATGTTCTTATATTGAGACGATTTATAAATATAATGTCGCAAGAGCAAATTTAGAAAGTGTTATGGCGCTTCCTCAGGAAGTTTCGATAACATTGGAAGGAAAATAAAATGATGATAGATAAATCAAAATTTTTGAAAAAACGTATAATACTTCCGCTTGCTGCTGTTATGCTTCTGGGAGTTTATGGAGTCTGGCAGACGGATAAAAATAAAGTTATTTATCAAACAAAGAAACTTGAAACCTGTACCATAACTGATGTTGTAGAAGCTTCAGGAACAATAAACCCTGTGAATATTGTTAGTGTGGGTTCAACAGTTTCAGGCTTGATGAAAGAGATTTATGTTGATTACAATTCAGAAGTAAAGAAAGGTCAGTTGCTTGCACAGATTGACCCTGCGAATTTTCAGGCATCAGTAGACCAAAATCGTGCACAAATAAATAATGCAGAAGCAAATCTTGCAAAACTTAACGCACAAATGGTTTTTGCAGAAAAGACTTATCAGCGATACAAAAACCTTTATGCTAAGAATTTTGTTGCCAGAAGCGAGTTAGATCAGGCAGAAAGTGATTATTTAGCTCAAAAGGCTGCAGTTGGGGCGCAAAGAGCTTCAATTGCACAGGCTCGTGCAACTTATAATACTGCAATGACAAACCTTGGGTATACTCGAATTATTGCACCGGTTGACGGTACAATAATTTCGCGTGATATTGATGTCGGCCAGCCGGTTGCTGCAAGTTTTCAGGCTCCAGAACTTTTCAAAATAGCTCAGGACTTAACGAAAATGCAAATTGAGGTTAATGTCTCAGAGGCTGATATCGGACAGGTAAAAGAAGGGCAAGATGTTGAATATAATCTTGATGGATATCCTGATAGTACGTTTTATGGCAAAGTTACTCAGGTTCGACTTGATTCAACTACAACTTCAAATGTCGTAACTTATACGGTAATCGTTAGTGTAAGTAATGAGGATCTTAAACTTAAACCGGGCATGACTGCTAATGTTTCAATTATTACTAAAAGAAGCGAGAATGTAATGTGTGCGCCTGCAATCGCATTGAAGTATTCTCCTGATTCAACAGGTCAAAAGTATAAAAATCAAGGTATTTGGATCTTAGCTGATGGAAAACCAAATCGAATAGATATTCAACAAGGGGCAAGTGATGATACAAATGTTGAAATAATATCTCAACGTTTACGTCTTGGCGATGAAGTTATTGTAGGTGCTTCCGGTGGTAAAAAAGGCGCAAAAGGACAAGGCGCCGGAACCCGTCGCGGCGGACCTCCTGGCATGTTCAGGTAAGTTAAAAAGGTGGAAATTTATAATGGAAAAGAATTACAGAAAATTTTTCTATGATACATATATAAAGCAGGTTCTCCCGATAATGCTAAAGATGGAACCGGAAAGACAAAAATCTTTAAAAGATTACAATATAGGTAATCTTTTATGGAGTGTAAAGTTAGCTCTGGTTAGTTTGGTTATATTCGTAGGTACGCATCTACTAAGCAGGTATATTGTCCAAAATTATATTGATACTTACATAATACCACAGTTTTTAAGTTTTCCTTTAGCATTAGTCAGTGGAATTATAATATTTGTTACATTTTGGGCGATAATATTTTCTCCATTTTTATTTTTCATAATGCAATCTGATACACAAAAAAAATTTAAAAATTTGGTAAAAGAAAAATGTCTGATCCCGTTGCTTCAAATTTTTGGAGATATACATAAATCTGATAAATTCCCTGATAAAGAATATTTAAAAAAAAGCGACTTATTCTACAGTTTGAAAGATTTAACTTATGATGATAATTTTGAAGGAACTCATAATGGTGTTAAGTTTCATATAACTGAAGTTGATATGGAAACCTATAGAGGTGTTGTAATAAGTTTTTCTTCAAATAAAAAAATAGCATCACCAGTTACTATTACAAAGAAAAATACTTCAACGTCTGTTGCCACACAAAAAAGATCTAGCTTTCTTTTTCTTATTTATATCATAATATTAGCTATTGCACCTATTATGATAAGCAGGGGTAACAATATGATGCAATTGCACTTATTTATGTTACCTGTGTATATTTTTTCTGTAATTTTAATGGTAAAAAACATTATGAAAAATAAAAAGGAAATAGTTAATCTTGAAAAGACTTCCTTTAATAAAACTTATGATGTACAAACAAATGATCAAGTTGAAGCTCGATACCTTCTTACTCCAGCGTTTATGGAAAGGCTTGAAAATTTAAAAACTGCTTTTAATAGTAATCAAATAGAGTGCGCTTTTTATGATGATAAAGTAATATTTGCAATAAAGACTAAAAAAGATTTATTTGAACTTGTTGAAAATATTCAAACACCTTTGCAGGATTCAAAACGTATTACGCAATTTATGGAAGAAATTGCAACAACATATGAAATGATTGACTATTTTAAATTGGATCAAAAAACAGGATTATAATTATGGATTTAATTGAGGTAAAACACGCAATAAAAACTTATCAAACCGGCGAAGATTCGTTTAACGCTTTAAACGATGTTTCATTCAGTATAAAAAAAGGCGAATTTGTTGCGATTATGGGAACGTCAGGTTCTGGCAAGTCAACTTGTATGAATATGTTGGGAACACTTGATAAACCGACATCCGGGAGTTATTTTCTTGATGGGGTAGATATGCTAAACCTTGATCACGAAAGACTTGCGATGGTCAGATGTGAAAAAATCGGGTTTATTTTTCAGGGGTTTAATTTGATATCGCGCACGTCAGCACTTGATAATGTGTGTTTGCCAATGATTTATAAGGGCGTGCCGGAAGAAGAACGGATTGAACGTGCAAAATGGGCGCTTAGTATTGTAGGGCTTAAAAACCGCGAGGATCATATGCCGAATCAAATGTCAGGCGGTCAGCAGCAGCGTGTTGCGATTGCGCGTGCTATTGTAAACGATGCGCCGCTGATTCTTGCGGATGAACCGACAGGGAATCTTGATACAAGAACAAGTATTGAAGTAATGGAGTTTTTTGTACGGCTGAATGAAGAAATGGGCAAAACTATAGTTCTAGTTACTCACGAACCTGATATTGCGGAATATACGAAAAGAATTATCAAATTTAAAGATGGAAACATTGTACTGGATGAGCCCAAAGAAAAATGGCTTTCTCACAGGACACGGGAGACCTAATATATGCTAGATTTCAAATCAATACTAAAAATGGCGACAGTGTCATTAAAAATAAATAAAATGCGCTCAATACTTACGAGTCTTGGTATAATTATCGGGGTAAGTGCGGTAATTATTATGCTTGCGGTAGGTTCAGGGGCAAGTATAAAAATTGCAAAAGATATGGAATCAATGGGTAGCAACTTATTAATGATTCGTTCGGCATCTGCAAAATCAGGCGGTGTCAGAATGGGATCAGGAACTCGTCCAACCTTAACAATGAAGGATGCTGAGGCTATAGAAACCAAGTGCCGGGGAATATTGGCTCTTGCGCCATATTCTTCAGAAGGTAAACAAATAACATACGGTAATCAAAACTGGTCAACTACAGTTGGCGGAACGACAATGCCATATTTTATGATAAGAAACTATGAAATAGAATCAGGCAGAGGTTTTTTGCCGGAAGATAATAAAAACAGTACAAAAGTTGCAATATTAGGACAAACTGTTTCTACAGAACTTTTTGGCGATGTTGACCCTATTGGAAAAACTATCAGAATCGGAAATGTTCCATTTAAGGTTATCGGGCTTTTAAAGACAAAAGGTTCTAGTGGAATGGGGCAGGATCAAGATGATATTGTGTTTATTCCAATTACTACAGCTCAGAGAAAGGTTTTTGGAACAGATTTCCCGGGAACTGTTAGTATGATTGCTGTTAAGGCTCAAAATGATGAAGTTATAAATCTTGCTCAAGAAGATATTACAGAACTTCTTCACCATCGTCATAATATTGGTAAAAATCAGGATAATGATTTTGAGATACGAAATCTTGCAGAAATGCAGGAAACAATTAAATCTACAACAAAAACAATGTCGCTTTTATTAGGTGCAATTGCAGGAGTTTCATTAATTGTCGGCGGTATTGGAATTATGAATATTATGCTTGTTTCTGTAACAGAAAGAACAAAAGAAATCGGCATACGTATGGCAATCGGCGCAAAAGCATCTGACATTAGAATTCAATTCCTTATAGAGTCGTTTTTACTTTCTATGGCTGGCGGTTTGATTGGAGTTGTTATCGGTGTTGCTGGTGCGCTTTTAATGCAGAAATTCGCGGGCATGAATGTGGCAATAACCTTAGAATCCATTTTACTTTCAATGGGATTTTCTGCCGCAATTGGTATTGGGTTCGGGTATTATCCTGCATATAAAGCTTCATTGCTTAATCCGATCGACGCTTTGAGATATGAATAAATTATTTTATATTATCAGCTTTTGCCAGAAATTCCAGTAAGCTTACTACTTTTGTTTTGCCACCGGTTAGAAATAAGCCCTGTTTTAAGCCTGCAATACACGCAGGGCAAGTTGTAATTACATAATCAGCATCGGTATTAATAATGTTTTGTGCTTTTTGTTTAGATAGTTCAATGGAATATTTGTGGTTTTTAAGTCCGAAGCTGCCGGCAAGACCGCAGCAATCATCATAGTTTTTCATTTGAATATATTCAACGTTTTCACAATTTGCGAAAATCCTTTGTAAAAATGAATCATTTTTTAGGTGACAAGGTTTATGAAATGTTACTTTTACAGGTTTTCGAAATTTGAATTTTATTCCTTTAAGTGCGATTAAATCTCCAAAATTGATAGATCTTTGAGATGGAATTGGTTTAGTGTCAATATATTTGTGGTAATCCAGAAGGGTACTTTCGCAGCTTGCGCAGTCGGTTATCAGGTAATCGTATTCAAAATTAAGTTTTTGTATATTGTCATATGCAGCCTGCTCGAATCTTTCAAGATTCCCTTCTGATAGAAACGGTAGTCCGCAGCAATCAAAATCCGGTTCTATAATTTGAATATTAGAATTTTTAAAAATTTTACTGATGTAATTATCTGTTCTAGGGCAAATTTGATTAACGCAACCTTTGAAATAAGCGACTTTAATAGCATTTTTTATTGAGTTTTTTTTAGGACGAAACGGCGCAGAAACAATTCTACCCAATTTTAGGAGGGTTCCAAAAATGTGTTTGCTTTCAAGGAAATTAATAAATTTTCCCCAAAAAGTATTTTTCATATATTCATATTTAGCAGTGCTTAGAATTTGGCAAACATCAATTCCGCTTGGGCAGAATGTATTACATTTTCCGCATTTTAAACACGTATCTATATATTTGTTAATATTTTTTGAAAGTTTCAAGTCACCTTTTGTGACTCCGTGAAGCATAATAAATTTCCCCTTGCTTGCTACGCAGTCATTAGGGTTGAGTTTGAAAAGCGGACAGACAGATTCGCAAAGTCCGCATTTTGAACATTTATTCAAATCGTTTTCAAAGTCTTTTAAGTGCTTCATATAAAAATCATAGCATAATAGTTAACATAATGTAACAAAAGTGTGGCAAATATTAAATTTTTTCATCAAACCTGCCGATAACATGAGTAATCTTAGTAAAGGAATATAAAAATGTCAGATTCAAATTTTACATTTAACAGACCATATAAACCTTTTGGTATGAATGTCAAAGTTCCAGAAAGAACAATTCAGCAAGCTGGAGAAACTTTAGAAGTATTGTTAAAGCGCCGACTGACTCCGTTGTTTTCATTTTTAGAAGAAAATGAAGGTGTATTCAATGGTGATGTAGCATTTGAGATAAATAGAACAAATGCCCAGAATTTTACAATTGGTTCTGCTATGCGTATGGAGGATGAAAAGGTTAATGGCAGAAATCCAAGTTTTGACATGCACTTTTAAGTGTTTGCCTTACGTGGTTGTTTGATACTAGCGACATCAGTGTTTTATGCGTTGCGCGTGAATACATCAAGGGAAAGCTGTTTTCAGGATTTTAGTCTGCTTTAATAGCGCCCCAGGCTTTTACATCTGCGCGTTCATAACGTATTAGGTAGTAATTTCCTGCCGGAATATATTCAATACTTGCTTCTTGATAAATGTCATCTTCTTCAGTAATTAGGGGCATTCCTTTTTTGGCGCGTTTTTGATTAGTTTTTGCAATTTCTTTTTCTTTTTTCTTTTGATTTTTTAAAGATTTTTTGTCTCTTACTTGTGAGTATTCAGACATATCAATGTCGACTTTAAATACAGGAATTATTGCAAGTGCTTTTTTAGATTGGATAAGTATTAAAAAATCTCTATCATCAGAAAGAGCCAATTCGTAATGTCCTGCCGGAATTTTGTTTCCTTTTCCATCGGTGAGTTCGTCAACCAGTGAAAGTGTCGGGTATGAAGATTCTCTAAGTCCATAGCGATAAATCGCTTCAGTCCCAACAAGTATGCCTGCTGTAATTTGAGGCTCAAGCGGGTATACACGGGTTTCGGAGTGCATCATTATGTTTTCAACATAAACTCCTTCAAGCATGCTAAATTTTCTCCAATATTTTTTGAACACTTGTTTTTATTTCAGGAAAAGTTTTTCCTAGTGCTCTATCTGTACCCACAAAAACAAGTGACATAAATTTTTGAGAATTGCCAAGTTTGTTTTCCTTTAATAAAAGTCTATAAGATTCGCGCATAAGTCGTTTTAGGCGATTTCTTTTTACTGCGCGTTTATGTACTTTTTTGCTGACAACGAAGCCGACTTTAGTTGGGTAATTTTCTTTTTTTTGAATCCCTGCAAACAAAGTTACTCCGCCCGAGTGGGTGGAGTTTTTAACTTTATATGTAGCTTTAAAAGCTGATCTTTTTTTTAAGCGATATTGCTTTGGTAGCATTATTTCTACCTCCTGCTATTAAAGTCGCAACAGTGTTGGTATCTTGTATTGAAAATACCCCGTGCGGCCGAGGACTTATGCACGTTTTTTAGCAGTGATAGCAACTTTGTGACGACCACGAGCTCTACGTCTGTTGATAACTTCTCGTCCGCCCGGAGTTGACATTCTTGCTCTAAAACCGCTTACGTTTTGTCTTTTTCTTTTTGTTCCTTCTAGTGTACGTCTCATTTTTTTATTTCCTTTTACTATTTATTTGTCGTATAATTCAGATGTTATAGTAAACAAAGAAAATAGTCAACAAATTTAGAAGGGAATGGTTAAATATTATGAAGAAAAATATAGGATTTATCGGATGCGGCAAAATGGCAAGTGCTATTATTAAAGGAATTATGGGTTCTAAAGATAGTGATTTATATACTTTAAGAGGATCTGAGGTTAACGAAGAATTTGCAAATGCAGCGTCTGTTCGTCTTGGAATAGAGGTTTTTTCGGATTGTAAGGAGCTTGTAAAGCTTTCAGATGTTATTTTTATAGCAATAAAACCTAATGCGGTTGTTGATGTTCTGGCTGAAATTAAAGATAGTTTGACTGATGATAAGCTTGTTGTATCAGTTGCTGCGGGAGTTAGTACAGAAAAAATCGAAAATATTTTGTCTGATTCACGTGTGATTAGAATTATGCCGAATACTCCGGCTCTTGTAAATCTTGGAATGTTCGGGGTTTGCAAGGGTTCTAAGGCAACTGATGAGGATTTACAATTTATTGAAAATCTGTTATCTGTATTGGGTAAATGTATTACAGTCGAAGAATCTCAAATGGATATTGTTACAGCAATTTCAGGTTCCGGACCTGCGTTTTTCTATCAGGTAATTGAAGATATGGCGCGTGCAGGTGAAAAATTAGGATTGGATTATGAAAAATCTCTAATTTTAGCAACTCAGACTGCACTTGGTTCTGCTCAAATGATTTTTAACAGAGGAGAAACTACAGTTCAAACCCTTATTGATAACGTTGCGACTAAAGGCGGTTGTACTTTTGTTGGAATTTGTGAAATGAAAGAACAAGATTCTACAAAATTATTTTACGATGTTATAGATAAAACTGCACAAAAGGCGAATGCTTTAGGTCGTTCGTAACCTCCGATCAGGTAGTGTGCAAAAATGATTTATCTGTAATAATACGATATAAAATAAGGAGATGTATTATGAATAAGAAATCACTTTTTACAATTTTGGCAATTTTGATTTTGCCTGTTCTGGCATTTTTTGGTTTAACTTTTAATAAAGATACTTCAACTATTGCTGTTGCAGGTGGAAAGCCTCAAATAATCAAGTTCTCATCAACAATGTGTCTTGAATGTAAAGAGGTTGAGAAGGTTTTCAAAGAAATTATGCCAAAATATGAAGATCGAATTGTGTATACTGAAATTGTCGTTGATAATCGTGACGATATGAAAAATTCATTGATTAAAAAATATAACGTTAAACTTGTGCCGACTATTATAATGTTGAACTCTGATGGTACTCAGTATAAGAGAATTGAGGGTTCGCTGCCGGCAGCTGAGATGGAAGAATGTGTAAAAGGGCTTAAATAATGGAACATTTAACTGAATTATTTACTAATCAAACTAGCATATATATTTTATTTGCGGCATCGTTTTTGGGCGGTTTAATTTCTTCGATTTCTCCGTGTTCACTGTCTATGCTGCCGTTAATTATCGGGTATATTGGCGGGTATTCTGAAGCAAAACCTATGCGAACTCTTTTGCAGATGATTATTTTTGTAATTGGTACAGGGATTGTTTTCTCAATAATTGGTGGAATATGCGCATTTACCGGTAAAATGTTTGTCGGCAATCCGTATTTTGCGTTGATTGTTGCTTCAATTGTAATGATAATGGGTTTGAAGATTCTTGGTGTAATAGAGTTTGATTTGCCTGTTGTAGTTAAGGAAATTCCGCAGAATAAGGTTAACAATGATTTTTTATATCCGCTAATCCTGGGTGCTGTGTTTGCGTTAATCGGAACCCCTTGCTCTACTCCGATTCTGGCAAGTATTATGGCATTCGCATCTATTTCTGCAAAAATTAGTCACGCTGTGATAATGTTATTCTTGTTTTCAATCGGGCAGGGGTTAATCCTTATTATTGCAGGGTTTTTGACTTCTAAGCTTAAGGCAAATGAAAACTTTTATAAGATTTCTGAAGGCATTATGAAAGTCAGCGGAGTTTTGCTAATTCTTGTTGCTTTATATATTTTTTATAAGATTTTTGGCGGTGTCCTTGTAAAATAACCTTGTATAGTGTAAAATTTATTTACGAACAGGATATTTTAAGGAGTAGGTATAATGAAAGTATTTGAAGGACAACTCGTAGCAGCAAATGATGATAAATTTTGTATAATTATTGCAAGATTTAATGATTTTATCGGTTCAAAGTTATTAGATGGTGCTGTTGATGAATTAAAACGTCACGGTGTAAATCCTGATAATATTGATATTGTTAAAGTTCCTGGAGCTTTTGAAATTCCTGTGATTGCCCAAAAATGTGCAAAATCAAATAAATATAATGCGGTAATTACTCTTGGTGCTGTTATTAAGGGTTCTACTCCGCATTTTGATTATGTTTCTGCTGAAGTTTCAAAAGGTGTTGCTCAAGTGAGTTTCCAAACAGGTGTTCCTGTAATTTTTGGTGTATTAACTACTGATAATATTGAACAAGCAATAGAAAGAGCCGGTACAAAAGCTGGAAATAAAGGCTCTGATGCTGCTAAAACTGCAATTGAAATGGCAAATTTAATAAAATTAGTGTAATATATCTGCAATCTTAAAGTTAGGGAAAGGAGTTGGACAATGACAGAAGCAATTACCGAGTACAGAAATGAAAATACTAAGGATATTGATCTTTTATCGACAATTGATATGGTTCGTAAGATGAACGAAGAGGATTTGATTGTCGCAAAAGTTGTCGGAGATGAAGCTCCAAATATTGCTGCTGCAATTGATATTATTGCAAAAGCATTCCTAAAGGGTGGTAGATTGTTCTATTTTGGAGCAGGAACATCAGGCAGGCTTGGGATTCTTGATGCTTCTGAATGTCCGCCGACATTTAGTGTAGATCCATCTATGGTTCAGGGAATTATTGCAGGTGGAACGACTGCAATTTTAACTGCGGTTGAAGGCGCTGAAGATAGTTTAGAAGCTGGCAAAGAAGATGCAAAAATACTTACAGATAAAGATGTATGTGTTGTAATTTCAGCAAGCGGAAACCCTAAATATTTGATTGGTGTTTTACAACAGGCTGATGAAATCGGTGCTGCAACAATTGCTGTAACTTGTAATTCAAAAGGCAGAATTGCATGAAGAAGCAGGACATGTTATTTGCGCAGAAGTCGGTCCTGAAGTTATCGCAGGTTCAAGCAGATTAAAAGCCGGAACCGCTCAAAAAATGATTTTGAATATGCTTTCAACAGGTTCAATGATTAAAATTGGTAAAACTTACGAAAACTTTATGATTGACCTGAAAGCAGTTAATGAAAAATTAAAAGACAGAGCAATCAGAATTGTTTCTCAAATTGCAGAAGTTTCCCATAGTGAAGCTCTGGGAGCGCTTTTAAAGTGTGATTGGGAAATTAAAACAGCAGTTATTATGATAAAAATGAAAACAGAAGCTGATATGGCAAGATTAGAATTGAAAAAACACGGCGGTGTTCTTCGAAAAATTCTTAGAACAGAAGAAACATCAGTGTAGAGGAAGGCGGGAAGTAATGAAATTAACAGTTCTTGGAGCAGGATGTTGGGGGCTTACATTAGCGTGGCTTTTGACAGATAATTTTGAAAATATTACAGTATGGGGCAGACAACAGGATTTATCTTCTGATCTTATTGAAAATAAACACTGTTCAAAACCGTTAGAGGTTCAACTTGATCAAAAAATTGAAATTACTTCAGATCTTTCTCAGGCAATAAAAGATGCTGATATTATTTTGTCAGTTGTTGCAACATCCGGAACCCGCGATGTTTGTGAAAATCTGAAACTTGCAGGTATTAAGCCGGAGCAGGTTCTTGTTAATGCATCAAAAGGTATTGAACTTCCTTCGCTGATGAGAATGTCTGAGGTTATAAAAGATGTGCTGCCGGAACAAAAATTGGTAATTCTATCCGGACCGACTCTCGCAAAAGAAGTTCTTCAAGGTAAACCAACTGCTGCTTGTGTTGCTTGCGAAGATCTCGAAACTGCGCAATTTGTACAAAAAGCTTGCAATGTTCCGAATAAATTCAGATTATACACAAATACCGATGTAATTGGGGTTGAGCTTGGCGGAAGTTTGAAAAACGTAATTGCAATTGCTTCAGGTTTTGCTCATACAATGGGCTTGGGTGATAACTGTTCAGGTACTCTTTTACCCGCGGTATGGCTGAAATTGTTCGTGTAAGTATTCAGTTGGGGCAAATCCTTCTACTTTATACGGATTATCAGGAATGGGCGACTTGATTGCAACTTGTTCTTCTCCTATGTCAAGAAATTACACTGTTGGTTCAATGCTTGCAAAAGGTAAAAAAATCAATGATATTTTATCTGAATTAGGTTCTGTTGCAGAAGGTGTGAAAACTTCAAAAGCAATTTGTGAACTTGCTCAAAAACTTGGTATTGAAGTTCCTGTATCGAGTGCTATTTACGAAGCTGTGTATACAGATATCACTCCGGAAGAACTTTTGTCAAAATTGATGAATAGAAAATTAAAAGAAGAAGAAAAATACGTATAAAAATTTCTCCTCTCTATATGGGACAATCGAGTCGAGTGAGACTAGGTAACCAAATGGTTGAGGGGTAGGGTGAGGATTTGATTGAAATGAAATTTGCTGTAAGATACTTGAAAAATACATATTATCCTTTGAATGTACCTGATTCAATAAAACTTGAAGATGGACAAATTGTTGTTGTAAGAACAGAAAAGGGTGAAGAAGCATTAAAGGTTTTCCTTGTAAATTCGCAAATAGAACAACTCTGGGCAAATTCAAAACATAAACCTGAACCTTTTCCTGTTATAAGAACTCTTTCTCAACGAGATTTGCAAACTCTTGAGGATATAAAAAAAGAAGAAGTTGAAGCTTTTTTCAAATGTCAGGCGCTTGTTAAACAGCATAAACTTAACATGAATCTTGTTCAATGCCGAATAACTTTTGACAGACGTAAAATAACTTTTTATTACACAGCACCTGAAAGAGTTGACTTTAGAGCGCTTTTGAAGGATTTAACACAAACTTTCACACGTGTAAGAATTGATTTCGTCATATTGGTGTACGTGACGAAACCTCAATCTTAGAAGGTGTTGGAATTTGCGGGCAGCCATTTTGCTGTTCAAGTTTTTTACGTAAATTTGCGACAATTAATGTTAAACTTGCAAAAGATCAGGGAATGCCGATTGCTCCTGGGAAAATCTCAGGAACCTGCGGCAGATTATTGTGTTGTTTAACTTACGAATATTCAAACTACATTGATGCAGCCAAAGGTATGCCGCCAATTGGTTCATCAGTAATGACAACTGAAGGTCTTGGAAAGGTTTGTTATCTGCAATTTATGAGCGGCAAGGTTGCTGTAAAAATGGAAGATGGTAAAACAAAAGAGTTTGATAAAAATGATATTGAAATGGTTGATGCTGATGTTAACGTAGAAATCGATGTTCCTGCGATTAATAATTACGCCGATGAAGATAGTTCAAATATTGATATTAAACAGCTTGAAGATGACCGAAACAGTTCGACCGGTAATATTTAGCTAAGAATAATAAAAAATGTTAAAAGCGCGCGGCAAGGTTTACCTTGCCGCGCGGTACTTAATAAAATTCTTTCTAACACTTGAAATATTAATAAAACATTATTATAATAAGAATATAGTGAATTTTTATTTGTTTATTTTCTAAAATCCGATCGAATGGATGATAACGAGATGTTGATTATATGCTATGCTAAAATCTAAGAGGATTACTGGATATGAAAAAAGTTGATTTAAATAATAATGTAAAAAAAGCAATAAACACATTAGTTTCAATGCAACTTCGGGGGGGGGGTGACCTTAAAAGCCTTATCAATAGCGGCTCTTGCGGGTTGTGTTACGTTTTCTTCCCAGAGTGCTGGAGCGGCAGAAGTAACAGTTGCGCCTGTACTTGATACTTTGCACGATTCTGGTGAGAAGATTCCTAATACAGAATCTGTTTACCCTTCAAGTGTTTATACTTTGGCTGAAGTTACTCCGGCGGACGTAAATAATCTTCCTGCAAATGTTGTTAAGATTTACGATAGCTCAAATGTGGCACATTATTATCAGGTTGGCTTTAAAGTTTCTGAATTTGGCGAAGGCGATCAGGTAAAATATTTCAAATGGGGCAATAATTGTTTAACCGAAACTTCTAATGCATCAGAAGCAGTTATAACAATTCGTTACAATGCTGGAGAAACTTTAAATAAGTATATTGCCGGTGAAAATCAGACAATTGACTCTGTTTCAGAGATTTATTTAGGACAGAATATGAAAGGAGTCATTGGCGGAGTTGGTAAAGTTGGCAATGTATCTTCTCAATTTGTGGGCAATAACACGACAATTACCGGTGCAGATGATTATACATATTCCACGATTTACACAGGTATTGGCGGAGAAATTGATAGTATAACTTCAAGTTTTGTGGGTAATCAGGTTAATATTGATGCTGCTGGCAGCAAAATACAGGGTCCTTTGGTGAAGGTTCTTGGGGATGGTACCGTAAACACTTTGAATTCAGAATTTGTAGGTAATCAAGTTGTTGCAAATACCGGCGCAGATATACACGGTGGTCTTGTGAATGTTGCCTCTAATGGTTTGGTTGGTAATGTAACATCTGATTTTATCAGAAATGCGACTCAATCAACTTTGGGCGAAGTCCGTGGTGGTGCTGTTTACACCGCCGGTACAGTGAACATAGGTTCTAGTAAATTCTTGGGAAATACAATTTCAGCAGGCACAGGAGCTTCTGGTGGAGCTTTATTTAATGCAGCAGTCAGCGGTGATCGTTTAAGTATAAGTGATTCTGTGTTTGTAGATAACGGTATTAAACAAGGTAGTACATCTTACGGTGGTGCGATTTATAATACAGGAGCGTTGTCGATCACAAACACCAGTTTCAGGGATAACTATGCTATAGGTGCAGATGCAAAAGGCGGCGCGATTTATACCAAAAGTGACATGTCAATTTTTGCCAATGCTGGTAAGACTACCGAATTCAGCGGCAACTATACTTTGAACGGTTCAACTCGCAAGGATGAAGCGATTTATGTGGAAAATGCTAACAATACTTTGACATTGAGTGCAACTGATGGTGGTACGATTATCTTGAATGACAAGATTAACGGTGCTTCCGGTTATAATGTAGTATTAAGCGGTGATTCAACTGGTACAATCGGGCTTTATAACGGTATAACTAACGCGAATGTTCGTGTTAACGGCACTAATATTGATTTGTCTGATGGTAATTACTTTAATTATGACTTTTTAAGCTTAGCGAGTGATAATACTGCAAACTTCTCTCTTGACGTTGATTTTGCGGGTGGCAGGGCAGATAAGTTTACGCTTGGTTCAGAATCTCGCGGAACGATTTATATTAATGATTTGAATTTTATTGGGAGCTTGCCGACTGTATCTAAGACGATTCAACTTTTGACAGGTCCTGATACTATTTCAATCGGGCTAAGTCAGGATTTGATAGACAAATACCACAAGGTGACTATAAATGATCGTGGTGAGAGCGACGAGATAACTCAGACGGCTAAATGGGGCACAACATTTGGCGCACACTTGTATAAAGATACGATTGAGGAAGGTATCAGAACGGCTGTAACAGGCGCTGGACGTGAGAATGCAGATAGCTTGGAATATTATGTGAATAAGACCACCGAGGATTTGGGGGTCGTTCCGGGCGGCGACACAATGATGTTGATGAACCAGAGTAATAAATTCGCAAGTAGAACATTTAGAGCAAATAATTCCTCAGACACATACACTGTCGGAGCAAACCTTGGCAAAACTTATGGTACGTTTAATGTTAATGGTTATTCATCAAGTTCTAAGAACACTTTGGATGCGAATGGTCACACATTGTTTGAGGTTGGCGATGGGGCAAGAGTAAATCTTCAATATTTAACTATCAACAATCTTGCAGATGTTGATGGGTCTTTGATGAATATTGAAGGCGGAACCGGGTTGTTAAACTATGTCAACATTAACGGCAATGACAATTCAGCTGCAATTGTCAATAATGGCAGCTTGATTTTGGATGGCGGTAGTTTATCAAACCATAATATTATAACCGGCGGCGGAATCAAGGGTTCTGGTACAACGACTATCAACTCCGGTTCTTATTGGGATATTGGTGCAGGTGGTCTGCAAAATACTATTAATAATGGAAATTTGTATTTGCAAGGTGGAATTTTAAATTCCGAAATATCTGGTACAGGAACTGTTTATCTTGATGCTGATACAATATTTAATTCTGATGTGAATCTTACTAGTAGTTCTGGTATCAAATTAAATAAGGCAGGTGTAAATTTAACAACTAATGCAGATCATTTAAAGGCTGCAATTACTCAAGCTAGTACAGCAAAGGACGATCCAAATAGTATAGTAACCTTGACTGGTGGTACATTGACTAAAAGTATTTCAGGATATAGTGCTAATAATAATCGATATCTTGATATTTCAATCACAGGAGATGTTACTGTTGGTAATGATGCTATTATGAATTTTGGGAAGATTGAAATTGCAGATGGTGCAAGTTTAACTATATCTGGTAATAGTTTAAAAATGTTTTGTTATTATAGTAATGGTTCATATCGTTTCCCTAGAACATCAGTAAATAATGGTATATTAAATTTAACAGGTGGAACTCTGGATTATTTTTCAGTAACAGGGACAGGAACAATTAATATTCTTGGTGATGTTATATTTTCGGGTAGGACTAGTAGTGGTCCTATATCACAAGATACACTTTATATAGAAGATGATGCTATTTTACACCTCAATGGAACATTTGGTAGATGGAGTAGTGTATCTGATATATCTAATTTTATAAATGATGGGACGTTAGATTTAAATGCAGTTACCATTTATCCTGGTATTGATAATATTGTAGGTAATGGAACGATTACGGTGTCAAAATCAGCTACAGCTTATTATACAAGTTTTAATCAAGATTTGGAAATCTTAGAGGGAGGGAAATTATATACTCAAATAACCAAAATCAATGCAGATATCGAAAATCATGGAGAGTTGCATATTGATAAAAATTTCGATTATACTGGAACTACTAAATTAACTCACAATATTATAGGTGATGGGATACTTTATTTAGCAGGTTCAGGGCAGGGTACTAATGATGTTATAAATGAGGCTCTTATTGAAAATACTATATATATAGAAAATTATTTTAAACTAACATCTAATATGGATTTATTAAAAGGAGAAATCTATCTTAGAGAGAATGGGTGGTACACTACGATAGGTTCGCTTACTATCACTGGAGGAACGATAAATAATAATATATCTGTAAGTGGTACTCATGGTGCTTTGAGGATTATTGTTGATACTGATGCTCAGGTTATATCTAATGCTCTAATAACTTCTACTCAACCATCATCTTCTTTATATTTGCGGGAAAATTCATCTTTAACCATTTCTGCTGATAATTTGGATACTAATACGTATTTAAATAGTGGTGCAAACTTGAAACTAAAAACTGGTACGTGGGATGATAAAGTAGATGGTGCGGGAACAGTAACGATTCTTTCTGGTAACGAGGTTCAGCATGCGACAACTGGAGATTCGGATCATGCTATAAACCCGGCAGTTGTAGTTGAAGATGGTGCGAAATTCACAGCATCAGCAAGCAACTTGGCAGGTACTGTAACTAACAACGGCGAAATCTACTTATCTGGAGTATTGAACCGTAAATACGGCGGTACAGGTACAACTTATATTGATGATACGTTACATGTAACAAGTGGTGCAGGCTTCCCTGCGACATTTGACTTGAATGAAGGACATTTAATAAGTGATTCAATTGCGACTTATACTTTTGGGCACACAACAAATAATGGCGGATTAACGTTTAATATCAATGCAAGTTCAGATGCTCATGATTTGTTTAATCTGGGTTCAACATCTGATGCGGTGTTTGATATTAAAGATGTTGTATTTGGAACTTACACTAGTCCAACTTTTGCTAATAGCGGAACCCATACCTACCAAATATTAAAAGGCAGCCCGTCATATTTAACACTTGGCGAAACTATTCACAAGGATATTGATATTTATGATTCAAGACGTGATCAGTTGGGTGTAAATATTTACACAGATGATCCTGCTAATCGTTATTTTGATGACCCATATAATACTTACCACACATCAGGAACTGTTGATGCGGATATTGAACTAGCGACAACTAATAACAATCACGACAGTGTTAAGGTAACTTACGGGGATTACCATTCAAACGATTATGTTACTAGACTAGACTTGCTCTCTGATTGGAACAAATTAAGTACTTCTTCTGTGCGTAATTTTAATTTCCGTACAGCCGATGATGTTTATACATCAATTCAGGATGTTGGTGTATCAACACGCGGAGCTTTAAATATTAATGGTATATCAGAAACCACAACTGACGCAGATGGCAACACTGTTATCAAACGCTCAGTTATAGATCTTGCTGGTCATAAGGGTTTTGATATGTCAAGTACATCAATTAGCAATACTGTAAACCTAAAAAATGTAGAATTTAAAAATGGTTCAGGTAGAGTTTTTGATGCTAAATATGTAACTTTTGGCGCATCATTATCAGGCGGAACACTTCAGGGTGGTATTGAAAACTGTGTATTTAGTAATAATTCGTCTGATAGTGTAATGTTTTTCGGCTCAAATGCATTAGTTCATCAAATTTTGAATAGTACATTTAGTAATAATAATGCTCCTTATGGCAGCGCAATTCGTAACTATTCGGGTACTGTTAGTAACATTATCGGCAGTACTTTTTCGGGTAATACTGCTACTAATACTGGTTCTAGTTATGGCGGCGGTGCAATTTTTAATGAAAGTGGTACAATCAGTAATATCACCAACAGTACATTTGAGGGTAATACTGCTAAGAATGGTGGTGCGATTTATAATACTCGTACAATTACTAATATTACCGGCACTATCTTTGAAGGTAATACCGCTAACGGTGATGGTGGAGCGATTCATAATTATAAAACAATTGATAATATAACTAGTAGTACTTTTGCGGGTAATTCTTCTTCTAATCAGGGTGGAGCGATTTATAATTATTATGGTACAATCACTAATATCACCAACAGTACTTTTGAGGGCAACACTGCTAGAAGTTACAGTGGCGCGATTTATAATAGTTTTGGTACAATCACTAATATCACCAACAGTACATTTGAGGGAAATAAGGCTTCTTCTATTGGCGGTGGCGCGATTTGTAATTATTCTAGTACAATTACTAATATCACCGGCAGTATTTTTGAGGGTAATTCTTCTAATCAGGGTGGAGCGATTTATAATAATGGTAGTACAATCAGTAATATCACCAACAGTACTTTTGAGGGAAATAAGGCTTCTTCTAATTACGGTGGCGCGATTTATAATTATGGCACAATAGGCGAGATAGTTAATTCCACCTTCAAGGATAATCATTCTTCTTCTACTGGTGGCGCGATTTATAATGGAGGTACTATAAAAATCTCTGCCCGTGGTTCTGTGGATGAAGATGGCAATATCACAGAAGGTTTGACAGAGTTTACCGGTAACTATGCTGGCTCTAAGCTCACAGATAGCAACAATTTTGCAATATATAATTATTCAAATTCTTCTTCAAAGACTGCAACAATAACTTTAAATGCCGATACTCACGGCACAATTCTTATGAATGATAAGATATTTGGTGGTCGAAGTTCTGCATCATATGCAGTACCGAAACTAATCTTGACCGGTGATGAGACTGGTACAATTAAACTTTTTGATACTATTACCGGATTAATGAATATCTCTGCTAATAATACCAATATCACAACCGCAAACAATAAGACCCAAAGCTGGTCATTAGATAGTGGCAGCAGCCTATCATCTGATGAATCTGCGAAATGGACTATTGATGTAGATTTTGCTAATAATGCAGCTGATACCTTTACTGTAGGCTCTGGTACAGGAACAATGTACCTTGACAATCTAAACGTTATGAGCAATACCGACAGCTACACAAAAGTCCGTGTTCTCAACAAATCCGCAGACAACACAACTGTACTAGCGCTAAATGGCGCGGTAGTAGATATCCGCGACACCCTAGGTGATACTGTCTACAATGATGAAACATACCATCAAGATGCTGGTTATGCTGTAGCAAGTTCAAAAGTTTGGGACAGAACAAGTGGAGCCGAAAAATTCGGTATCAAAGACCAAATCTCTCAATGTATAGATGAGGACCTTGACGCATTAAACTTAATCGTATCATCAGGCAAAAACCAAGTGCGAAACTTCGTTTTCCGTGATGGTAGTACTTACACGGTAACACAGGATCTTGACACTATGTATGCCGGTACACTTAACATCAAAGGTGTTGAAGGCTCAACTTCAACAATCGACGCCGATGGTCACAAGTTGTTATATCGTACTACAGGCAGTCAAATTTTGAACCTTTCAGATGTTAAATTTACCGGAGCAACTACCTTAATCTATTCAGGAATGACTGTAAATGTCTCCGGCAAAGAAACAATCTTAGATGGGCAAGTCTATTCTCAAACAACATTAAACTCAGGTAATTTGCGTTTTAACACCAATACCTTTGCTTCTAGCAATGCGCCATTAACCATCAATGATGGAACTTTGGCATTGAATAACGGTAGTACAGAGACTTATAATATCTACAATTTAACTCCTGGTAATAGCGGTAAACTAGCGCTTGATATTGACTTGAACGCAAAGGTTTCTGACCAAATCAGCGTAACAAGCAGCTCAGGTGTAATAACCGTATCAAGTATCGACTTTATCAATGGAATACCTGAAAATGGCGAATTCGTTGTTCAAGTACTTAAAAACAGCAGCAGTTCATCATTGCAGTTGGCTTTGGATGAAAGTATCAAGCATTATGTATTCCAGGAGTATTCAGATGTTCTTGCCGATGATATTCAGATCGATACAGATTTTGGTCATACTTATTACAATCGCTTGTATACAGGAACCGCCCATGGCGATTTAAGTTTAGCAACTACAAATAAAACCAATGATAGTATCAAGATCAAAGTTGAAGCATCTTGGAACGATAATCCGGAGATTGTTGATTCCATGGGCGATACATTATATTTGGTAAATAGTTCAAATCTATCAACCCGTAACTTCAATTCATCAAATAGTTCCGATGTTTATAATTTGAGTGTAGATTTAGACAAAACCGCTGCGGGTAATTTAAACTTAAACGGTACATTAGGCGCAGATGGAAATCTTTCAACTATCAACTTCAAGAATCACAAGGCATTGCAGTTGGGTGATGATACGAATTTAGCGGTTAATAATGTACGTTTGACTGGTGCTCGCGATTTAATCAGTGTAGATTCCTCAAATACAGATATAATCCTTAATAACGCATTCATAAACGGTAATATTTTAGGATCTCAGAAATACGATTTGCGTATAGATGGCACAGATACAACAACGATTTTAGGTAAGGTAACAAATTCAGATGTTGTATTTGCAAACGGCGGTCTTGTGATTGCAGAAAAGACTTTCGCTGATGATTCAGTATCTTTAATAGTTGAAGAAGATGCTTATGTTCACTTGAATGATGGTGATATCTCCAATTACGAATTTAATAATATAACTTCATCAAATTCATCAAAATATGGTTTGGATTTGGATTTAGAGACCCGTCAAGCAGATATGATTACAGCTGAAGGCAGCGGTCGTATTGTGTTTGAGAAATTCGATATTGTCAACCGCAATTTATCGAATGTAGATATCGGCGAAGATTACACTATCAGAATTCTTAATACAAGTAATGATTCACTTCAACTTGCGATCAGTGAAACAGTTCAAATGCAGCTTGCAAAAGAGTATAAATTAGGAACTGTTCACGAAATTATTCAGATGGACGAAGTTCAAGCTGTTGCGAACTGGGGTGATAAATGGAAAGTTGTTGAAGGTGATTATGATGTTTATGGCAAATTGAAACTTGCAACAACTGTTACTACTAATGATAGTTTGCATCTGTATGAATTGCGAAAAGAATTGGGAGAAACTTCAACTAACTTGGGCGATACCTTGATGCTCGTAAGTATCTTAGAAACAGACAGCGACAGACGTTTCTGGACAGATTCTGCAACTGACCGTTATACTTTAACAACTGATATTGACGTTGTTTCAAGTGGTAAAATGACAATTGACGGTGCTACTGATGGTCAGACGGTTTGTCTACAATTGATATGGATGCTCATAAAGGTTTCAAGTTGTCTAATGCTACGGAGATGACGGTCAATAATGTAGAATTTGTAAATGCAGGTTACAAGGACGGTTCATTGTTTAATTTAACGAATGAAGCTTCAGTATTGAATTTGAATGGAATAACAATAACCGAGACTACAAGTACGAATGCAATTAAGAATAATTCCGTGGTCAACTTCACCGGGGGTCGTAACTGGTTATATAGTGGTATTACCGGTGATGGTGTAACCAATGTTACAAATGCTATCTTGAATTTAGAAGAAGGTTTGTCAATTACTCAATCAGAGATTAATGTTAATGCTGGTGGGGGCATGAATGTTGCAAATGATAGCCAAATAATAGGAGCCTTGACAGTAGCAACAAAAGGACGTGTGACCGTAGAAAATGCGAATGCGTTTACTTCATCAGTAGTCAATGATGGAGATATAATGATAAAATCCGGTACGTTGACTCAGGATATCAGTGGCAGTGGTTGTGTTGATATTGTCAACGGCAGTGTAATTAATAAGGGCATGATAGATCAGGATGTTTATATTGATCAGTTGATAGATGGCTCTAAAAAAGGAGAATTGACAACAAGTGCTGATAACATTGGCGGTGTTATTCATAATGCTGGTGTATTGAACCTTACAGGCACATTGAAAAATGTTGTTACTAACTTGACGGTACAACTAATGTTGATAAAACTCTTACACTTGCTGCAGGTGCAGGCATTGAGGGTACTTTGAATCTTAACGATGGCGCAATTTCTACTACTGACGGCAAAACAACAGATTACAATATCGGTACAATGTTGAATTACGGTACTTTTGATATTGATCTTGATTTAACTAACAAAAAATCTGATAAATTTATAGTCGGCAATGATTCTGAAGGTACTGTTTATATTGATGAAATCGCATTTAGCGGAACTCTGGGTGAAAATGAATCTTTTAAAGTTCAGGTATTGGATACTCATGGTACAGACGCAATTCAACTTGCTTTGAATGAAGAATTAACTAAGGGACCATTTGCAGTAGGTACGGTAACCCGCGGAGATAATGATTTGCGTGCGAGCGTAAATTTTGATGAAAAATTCCATGATAATTTAGCAACTGGTACTATTTATGCTGAATTAAAGTTAGCAACAACAGCAACAACAAATGACAGTATTGAATTGAGTTATACAGAGACAATTTGGGGCGACTCAGTACGCACAGAGCGTGTTGATACATTGAAGGAATTGGCTCAGTATGATACAGATGAGGATAAGAATTTCAACTTTAAGACTTCAACAGATAAATATACTGTTGCAGAGGATTTGGGTGAAGCTTCAGATGGCGTATTGAATATTAATGGTGTATCATCCGGCGATAAAAAATCTGAAATAGATTTGAATGATCATAGTGGATTTGAGTTGACTAATGATACGACTTTAAATATTTCAGATGTAACTATAGGCGGCGGCAAGGATGATAAGTTGGTTGTCGCTACCAATCCTGATGCAGAAATAAATATAGAGAATGTAACGTTAAATGGTGACATTGATGGTAGTGACACATCAATAACAATCACTGGTGAAGATAGTGATACTACAATAATCAACGGTACAATAACAGATAGTGACACAACATTAGAAGGCGGTAGATTGCAGTTTAATACTGATACCTTCGGAGATGCAGATGACACTTTGATAGTAACAGGTGGCCGTGTGGATGTTAAGGATGATCAGGTTGATACATACGATATAAATAAATTAACTTCAAGTGAGGAAGGTAAGTATAGTATCGATGTTGATTTGGGCAATAATACTTCAGATAAGTTTGACTTAACAGATACGACTTCAAGCGGTGTTGTTTATATAGATGAGATAAACTATATAAATGGCGAGTTACCTGAAGAATTTAAGGCACAGGTTTTAGACACCAATGGTAATGAAAATATTCAGATTAAGTTATCCGATGAGATTAAGAATAAGATTTATGATTTTGGAACAGTAGAAAAGAACTGGGATGACTTGAAGGCGGATGTAGACTTTGATGAATATTTCCATGATTTCCATCAGGAAGGTGAGGTTAAGGGTTCTATCAAGGAAGCAACGACTTCAACCACGAATGACAGTATCGAATTAGTTAAGAACGATCCGATTTGGGGAGAAATTTCTTCAACGAATCGTTTGGATACTTTGCATGAAATATCTGCTTATGAAACCGATCAGGATAAAACTTTCAACTTTAAAACCTCTGGCGATGAATACGGTTCAAAGGCTGATGTTGGATTGGTGAATGGTACTTTGTCTGTTAATGGTGTTTCAGATGGTGAATCTCGTTCAGATATTGATTTGAGTGGATATTCAGGTTTTGAATTGAGCACCGGCACAGAGTTGAATTTACGTGATGTCTCAGTTGAACATGGTAAGGATAATAACTTAATAACATCTCAGGGAACTGGAGCGAAAGTTAATATTGAGAATGTTCACTTGTCCGGTAATATTTCAGGAAATGACACTCAAATTCATATAAGTGGCGAATCTGGTGACACAACAGTTCTAGATGGCACTATAACAGATAGTGACACGACATTAAGCGGCGGAACATTGCAGTTTAACACTGATACTTTTGGAGATTCAGATGATACATTAACCGTAACCGGTGGTCGTGTGGATGTACAAGACAGTCGTGTTGACACTTACGATGTACAGAAGTTAACATCTTCAGAATCCGGAAGTTACAGTTTGGATGTGGATTTGGGCAGTCAGACTGCTGATAAGTTCAATATCTCAGATACAACTTCAAGCGGTGTAGTTTATATTGATGATATAAATTACTTGAATGGCGATTTTTCTAAAGAGTTTATTGCTCAGGTCTTGGATACAAATGGCAATGATAATATACAGATTAAATTATCTGATAAGATCAAGAGTCAAACTTATGACTTTGGAACAACCGAAAAGAATTGGAATGATTTGAAGTCGGATGTAGACTTTGACGAGTTATTCCATGATTACCATCAGGAAGGCGAGTTAAAGGGAACGATAAAAGAAGCAACTATTTCAACTACCAATGATAGTATTGAATTGAGTGTCGATGCACCGATTTGGGGTAAACTTGAGACTACAGATCGTTTGGATACTTTGCATGAAATTTCGGCTTATGAAAGTGATAAAGATAAAACATTTAACTTCAAGACATCAGTTGATGAATATACATCTAAGGCAGATGTAGGTGTTGTTGACGGGACTTTATCTGTAAATGGCGTATCAGATGGCGAATCTCGTTCAAGTATAGATTTGAATGGCAAATCTGGTTTTGAGTTAAAAGGTGACACGACTTTGAACTTGACCGATGTAGAAGTTGGCCATGGCAAGAATGGCAATATTGTAATTGCCGGTGAATCAGGTGGAGTTGTGAATATTACTAATAATATTTTGGATGGTAATATTCGCGGTAATGATACTGAGATTAATATAACAGGTGAAGAAACCGATACTACAATCTTGAATGGTGTAATTACAGATAGTTCAACAACATTTGATGGCGGCACATTGAAGTTCAATACAGATACGTTTGCAGATGGCGGAGACAGTTTGGATGTCATAAGCGGCCATGTAGATTTGCAAGATAGTCGTGTTGACACATATGATATCCAAAAGCTTACATCTTCAGAAAATGGTAAGTACAGTATTGATGTAGATTTGACCTCTCAAACTTCAGATAAGTTGAATTTAAGTGATACAAGTTCAAGCGGTACTGTTTATATTGATACAATTAATTATATCAATGGCGAGTTGCCGGAAGAATTTACTGTTCAGGTCTTGGATACAAAAGGTAATAATGATATTCAAATCAAGTTATCCGATGAAATTAAGAATAAGATCTATGATTTTGGCACAACCGAAAAGAACTGGGATGACTTGAAGGCAGATGTCGATTTTGATGAGTTGTTCCACGATTTCCACAAGGAAGGTCAAATAAAAGGTTCAATCAAAGAAGCAACAACTAATACAACAAATGACAGTATTAGTTTGAAGATGGATGCACCGATTTGGGGTGAACTTGAGACAACGAATCGTTTGGATACTTTGCATGAGCTATCTGTATATGAAACAGATGAAGATAAGACTTTCAACTTCAAGACATCCGGTGATGAGTTCCAATCAAAAACTGATGTTGGTGTTGTTGATGGCAGCTTAACAATAAATGGTGTTTCAGATGGTGAAGATCGTTCAACTATTAATTTAACAGATCACCGTGGTTTTGAATTGGAAACAGATAGTTCGTTGAATTTGCGCGATGTATCTATAGAAAACGGCAAGGGTGATAATTTAATTATTGCCAATGGTTCAGATTCTGTTGTAACAGTAGAGAATACAGTATTAGACGGTAATATAGCTGGTGACAATACTCAGATTCGAATATCCGGTGATGATAGTGACACAACAGTTATTAATGGCACAATCACCGATGGAGATACAACATTGAGTGGCGGTACTTTGCAGTTTAATACAGATACTTTTGCAGATAAGGATGACACTTTGACTGTAGTTGGCGGTCGTGTGGATATTCAAGACAGCAAGGTCGACACTTATGATATAACTAAATTAACATCTAATGAAAATGGAAAGTATAGTATTGATGTCGACTTAAGTAATGAGACATCTGATAAGTTCAATTTAGAAGATACTACATCTTCAGGAACAGTTTATATAGATGAGATAAATTATATTAATGGCGAGTTACCGACAGAGTTTACGACTCAGGTTCTGGAAACTAATGGAAATGATAAAATTCAAATCAAGTTGTCAGATGAGATTAAAAATAAAATTTATGATTTTGGCAAGACTGAGAAGAATTGGAATGATTTGAAAGCTGATGTAGATTTTGATGAATTTTTCCATGATTTCCATCAGGAAGGTGAAATCAAGGGTTCAATCAAAGAAGCCACTACTCATACAACGAATGACAGTATCAGCTTGAAGATGGATGCGCCAATTTGGGGCGAAATTGAAAGTGCTGAACGTTTGGATACATTGCATGAGATCAGTGATTATGTCGTTGATTCAGATAAGACCTTCAACTTCAAATCCGGCAGCGATAAATATGAATCTAAGGCAAATGTCGGCGAGTTACATGGAACATTGTCTATTAATGGTGTAAAAGCCGGTAAGGATTTATCGACTATAGATTTGACAGAGCATAAAGGTTTTGAACTGGTTAAGGATTCAAAACTAAATGTAAATAATACTTTGCTAACGAATGGTGCAGAAAATACATTAATTACAGCTGAAGATGAAACAGCCGAAGTGACTTTGGCTAATTCACAGGTTGAAGGTGTGATAACCGGTGTTGAGGGTTATAAAGTTAATATAACCGGTGATAAGAGTCATAAATTTGCATTACGTAATCCAATTGAGAATGCGAACGTTCGAATAGATACTGTTCAGATTGATGTATATAATGCAGAGTCATTTAATAGCAGTAATGTACTAATGACGAGTGGTTTGTTGAATTTAACAGCTGATCGTCGTATCGCAGATATTGCTTCTAAGACATTTGAAATTGGCGGAACTTTTGATGTTCTAGCAGATGCAGATTTGCGTCACGAGGTAATGGATAAGTTACCGTCTAATACAACGATAGTGGATGGAGCTAATTTGAATGTTGCTGGAATCAATTTGTTATCTGATACGAGTGCGGCTTCAGTAGCGATTCCGTTTGCATATAAAGGCTTTAAGGATCATGTAAAATATACAGGATCCTCTGAATTATCTAAAGAAACTCAGATCACAACAGCTTATGCTCCGATTTACAAATACGATATACGTTATGATAATCGCGATGATATGGGTTACTTTGTGTTTAGTCGTCACGGAGCCGGTGGCGGAAACGGCGGTAATTCGAGTGATTCCTATAACCCTGCAATTCTGGCAAGCCCTGTAGCAACTCAGGCGGCAGGTCAATCTGCAATGAACGAAGCTTTCCGTTATGTATTTGAACACGCGGATGCTTTTACTCAGTTACCATCAATGGATCGTTTGACTGCTATTCATGCAAATGAGACAGCTTTGAGTACTGATTTTAATCATAACCTTGGTTCTTTATGTACAGAGCACAATAACAAGGCAGGCTGGTACCGTCCATATTCAACATTTGAGACAATAGATCTTAAAAATGGTCCAAAGGTGAGCACAATTAATTATGGTTCATTGGTGGGTTATGACAGTGACTTCCGTAAGCTTAAAAACGGTTGGACAAATGTTGGTACAGGATATTTGGGTTACAATGGATCTCAAATTCACTATAGCGGCGTTGATACTACAATGAACGGCGGTTTGTTGGGTATAACAGAAACCTTCTATAAGGGTAACTTCTGGACAGCCTTAACCGCAACTGCAGGTGCAGGTGTTGCAGAAACCCGTACAATGTATGGCAAAGAAGATTTTACAATGTTAATGGCGGGTATTGGTTCTAAAACAGGTTATAACTTTGAATTTAAAGAAGGCAAATATATATTCAGCCAATTATGTTTATGAGTTATACATTTGTAAATACATTTGATTATACAAATGCAGCAGGTGTCCGAATCAATAATGATCCAATGCACACAGTCCAAATCAATCCAAGTATGCGCTTTATTGCTAACTTGAATAACGGCTGGCAGCCATATGCAAGTGTCGGTATGGTTTGGAATTTAATGAACGAATCCAGCAGTCAGTGCAAATGGAGTTAAACTTCCAGAAATGCATACAAAACCATATGTAGAATATGGTGTAGGCTTGCAAAAGAATATGAAAGATCATTTTACAGCCTTTGGTCAAGCAATGATTCGCAACGGCGGTCGAAATGGTATCGCTTTGACAGCGGGCTTCCGTTGGGCGATCGGGCATAACCACCACGATAAAACAAATGATTCAGTGAACGCCTCACCATCCGGCAGCAGCCGTAAGGTATTGAAAGAACTAAGTCTTTCTCAAAAACAAGCCTTGGGCTTACGTAGTAATACTACAATCACTTCCAGTGGTGCAGTGATTAAGAAGTTAAACTAGACTTAAATCAACACTTCATATCCTCATGAAGTACGGCGCAGGGAAATCTCTCAGCGCCGTTTTGTTTGCCTTTATTAACTACCCACTCGGGTATAATTTGAAAATTATGCCAGTGTGACTAGTTGTAAATCCTGCTAGTATGACAAACAATTTAAGAATGGATAAAGAATATCTGCAAAAGTTTGCAAAAAATTTGAAAAGGCTGAGAAAAGAAAAAGGATTAACTCAGGATGATTTGGCACCTGAAGGAATTTCTCGTTCAATGATCAGTCTTATTGAGATTGCAAAAACGGATTTAACGGTTTCAAAAGTGAAAATGATAGCAGATACTTTGAAAGTTCATCCAATGGAATTATTTAATTTTGATTAAAAAAACCGGAGTTTTAAGTCCGGTTTTTTATTAGTTATTTATTTTCTTCTTCCGAATTTTCATTATTTTCGGATTCATTTTGGTTTTGATCTTCTTCAGAAGTCTCATCAGAGTTTTCTTTTTCTTCCGGCGATTCTTCATTTGCTGAATTTTCATTTTCTTCAGAAGTTTCTTCGTCTTTTTCAGATTCAGATTCATCTTCACTCTCTTGAGTTTCTTCTTCTTTGAGAGCTTCTTCAATTTCAGCTTCGTCTTTAGCTCTAATTACAGGAATTGAAAGCATCAAAGCCATTTGATCGCCTTCTTGATCAAAATTAAGTTCTAACGCTTCTTTGTCCATTTCAACGTATTTTGAAAGAAGTTCAACAAGTTCTCGTCTCATGCGTTGCAAAAGTTCCGGTGTAAGATTTGTTCTATCTTGCATAAGTACAACACGTAATCTGTTGCAAGCTACTTCTTTTGCATTTTCTTCTTTTTCTTCTGTTTGTTTAAAAAGGCTTAGAACCTTGTTGCATAATTCTTTTAATATGTTTTCGCTCATTTTACTTCTCCTTACCTAACAGATTAGAGAAGAATTTCTTAACCTTAGCAACTACACTTGTTTCTTCTTCAAGATCAAGGAATGGAACTTCTTCGCCCATAATTCTTTGTGCAACGTTTCTGTATGCCATACCAGCTAATGATTTTTCATCATTAACGATTGGTTCACCTTTGTTGGTTGAAGTGATAATTCCAGTATCCTCAGGAATTATACCAATAAGTTCTGCGGATAAAATTTCAACAACATCTTCTACACTCATCATATCATTAGATTTGATTAAGGTTAGGACGAACTCTGTTTAATAATAATTTGTATGATTTAATTTCTTCTTTAGCTTCAAGTAGTCCGATGATTCTGTCAGCGTCACGGACAGCTGACATTTCAGGAGTTGTAACAACGATTGCTTCTGTTGCACCTGCTACAGCATTTTGGAATCCTTGTTCAATACCTGCAGGGCAGTCAACAAGAATAAAATCAAAATCTTCTTTTAATTTGTCGCAGATATCTTTTAATTGTTCTTCTGTAACCGCGGATTTATCTCTTGTTTGAGCAGCTGCAAGAAGCATAAGTTAGGGTTTTTCTTATCTTTAACAATGCTTGTTTTAGTTTGCAGCGTTCTTCCACAACATCAACAATTGTGTATACAATTCTATTTTCTAAACCTAATAAGCAGGTCTAAATTTCTTAATCCAAGGTCGGTGTCGATCATAACAACCTTGTTTCCTGCTCTGGCAAGAGCTGTTCCGATATTTGCGTTAGTAGTAGTTTTTCCTACTCCGCCTTTTCCGGATGTAATTACTATTACTCTACCAGTCATTTATATCTCCTTAATTTTCTTCATGTATTTTTCTGATAACTATGCTGCCTTTGTATGTGAAGGCTTCTTCCGGAATGTATTCGCAAGATTTTTGTACATACGGAATGTTAACAGTATCAGGTCTGCGTGCAAAAACTTCACCAATTCTAATTTGTACAGGGTTTAATTTTAGAGCACGGATTCTTGCATAATTGTTACCTTCAGAACCTGCATGTGCAATACCACCAAGAATACCCCATACTGTTATATCGCCTTTTGCGATAATTTCGGCTCCGGGGTTAACATCTCCAATTACAATCAAGTTACCATCTGAAGAAATACTTTGTCCGGATCGGATGGTTTTTCTTAAATATAATGTAGGCAGATGTTCAGCTTCATTTTTTTGAGCTGTAATTTCTTCATCTGATTGTTCTTGAATTTCCTGTTCTTCTACCTGTTCGGCAATTATTTCATCGTGTTGCAAAACAGGAAAAATTTCTTTTTCGTCATTTGTTGGAGTGTTGGTTTGAAGCGGTTCATCTCCGAAAATGTTATCTAAAGCTTCAGCAACTTCGTCATTATTTTGTTCTTCATGTTTCTCTTGTTTAAAGTCAGGAGCTTCAACCTGTGTTGTGAATTCTGAAACTTTTATATCAAGTGCAGTTGCAGATTCAAGAGTTTGAGCAGAGCTTGTACTTATACAGGCAAGTTCTGATTCCATAAGCTCAACTAAGGCTTTTATGCTTGTTAATTCAGCTTGTGACAAATTTGCAGCCCCTAATTTAAGACAAATATGTTTTCGCTTAGATTCAGGCATGTCCAAGACTCTTGAAAGTTCATAAATAATTTCTGAAGTCTTTTTTGCCGTGGTTAAATCAATGATAAAACCATTTTCAATATATCCCTTATCCATTTTTCCCTTTCCAAAAAATAACTTACATGAGATAAGTTATACATGAAACAATTCAATACTTCAAGGAATTATTTACGTTTTGTAAATATTACGAAAACTAGGCAAGGAAACTATTATCGCTTACGTATTTGTTTTTAACCCTTTGACTTAATTCTTCTTTTGTGATTTTGCCATCTTTGTTAAGGTCAAGTCCAGTGTTTGAAGAATAATAATTTTCACCGGATTGTGTTAGTACGTCGCGTTTTGCTCTTGCAGGAAGGAATACCAGTGCGTATAAATCACCTGCACTTAATTTATCATTTGGTCCGAATCCTGCTGCGGACTTAGAGTTTGCTATGCATTTTTCAACATAATCCAGTTGTTCTATAGGTGACATATTTTTCAGTGCCGCTGTTGATGTTCCTAACCCTTTGGCGGTAGCTGGCATAAACTGAATTAAGCCGGTGGCTCCACCATTTTTGTTTACAGCTTTTGAATTTATTCCTGATTCTGAGTTCATTAATCCTAGTAAGTCTCTATAATTACAATTTAATCTTTTTGCAATTTGCTTAACTTTTTCTAAAAATTCCGGACCGTAGTCTGCGCTGTTAAGACTAACTTTTTGCCCTGTTGGGTTTGATGAGTCTGCACTGTTGTCTGTAGAACTAGAGGAAGATGGAGTATAGCTAAAGTTGAATTTGAACTGACCAATATTCGAGAACGGAGAATTGTAGGTCCCGCCTGCTCCTGATACAGTGTTTGGATCGTAGTTAAAAGCGTTTGGATCATATTTAAAGTTATTGAAGTCGTAGTTTGGAACTGAATTCGGCATCATTCCAAAAGCCCCGAAATTTGTCGGGTAAGGCGTTGCGAATAATGATCCATTCATAGACATACCAAAAGCCGGCATTTGAGTGCTAAAAAGAGGCATTGTCATTCCAAATCCAGCCATTGGCATCTGGCTGAATACTGGCATTCCTGAGGTTGCTGCCGCAAGTCCCAGGCAGAAATTGATTTTTGGATTAGCAGCAAAACCAGCCCCAAACGGGTTTGTCATGCAATGGTGATGCATATGAAATTGTGGTCCGAATCCAAACATAGTAATCCTCTTATTAATATAAAGGTAAAAAGTATATACAAATTGCATACTTTTTGTAGTTTGTAAACAAATATTAAAAAAGTTTACAAGTTGATTTTCGATATTAACTATGTTTATTATATAAATAAATAAGAAGGGTAAGAAAAGGTCATAGGCAATGTTCAGCGTAACAAAAACACACGAGATCACAGTCGACGTAGTAATTTTAACGATTAAGAATAATAATATTCAAGTGCTATTAGTAAAACGTACAACATGAACCTTTTAAAGGTAAATGGGCAATTCCGGGAGGATATATAAGATTATCTGAAAATCTTGATGAAGCTGCATTGCGCGTTTTGAAAGAAAAAACTGATGTTGATAATATCTACCTTGAACAGTTGTATACGTTTGGCGATCCCCTTCGTCACCCTAACGCTCGTGTTATAACTTGCGCTTATTTTGCTCTTGTAAGATCTGAAGATTTGAAAATTGTTTCATCTCCGGAACTTGCGTGGCATAAAATTGACGATTTACCGCCATTAGGATACGACCACAAAGAAATTATTCAGTATTCACTAAAAAGAACTATTGAAAGACTTGAACTTTGTCCTGTGGCATACCAGTTGTTACCTGAAAAGTTTACACTTACAGAAATGCAAAAAGCGTATGAATTGATAATGCGTAAAAAATTGGATAAACGTAATTTTAGAAAGAAAGCTCTTGCAACTAACGGACTTATTGAATTGGAAGAATATACAAAATCATCCTCAAAAAGACCGGCAAGGCTATATACTTTTGAAAATATTGAATTAAACTCAAAAAGAGCACATTTTATAAAAGGAGATAAGTAAATAATGGTAAATATATTCTGGGCAATAGAAACAGTTTCAGCTGTTTTATTAGTTATTCTAATCCTTCTTCATTCACCAAAAGGTGATGGTATCGGGGGCATTGGTGGTGCTTCTCACGTTTTTGCATCACAAAAAAGTGCAGAAAAAGGTTTAAATAAATTAACAGGTATTGTTTGTCTTATTTTTATTGTGTGTGCTTTCCTTATTGGATTTGGAATCGTTAAGTAGGCGACAGGCATGAGATCCGGAAGAGTTGTTTGCGGTATAATAACAACAGCTTCACTTGTTTCAGGCGGGGCCGCATTTTCTGGTTGGAATAAAAAATTACATCAAGATAAAAAACAACAAAACGAATTAATTAAACAACTTAAACAAACCGGAATTTCTGAAGATGAATTTTTAAAAATTCAAACTCGGGCACAAGCAAAGCACTATGTCTTTTCGGCAAATCAAGTTTATCAAAAAGCTTTGGAGTCTCTAGAGTTAAAAGCAAAGTTTGAAAGAGTGTACTTGCATTCTCTTGACTCATTAAGAAATGACAGTATAAAAGTTATAAAAACGGCTAAATAATTATGAATATATTGGTTACAGGTGCATCAAAGGGAATCGGCAGAGCTATTGCCAACAAAATGAAAGAAGTTGGGAAAGTTTATGTCACTGCACGTAATCAAAAAGCTTTAAGTGAATTTGATGGTGCAGGTTATTTTGTATGTGATTTATCAGATGAAAATAATTTAATAAAATTAGGCGATTTTATTGAAGAAAACGAAATTGATGTGTTGATAAATAATGCAGGTGAGTACATTTATCACGCAATTGATGAGGTGGACTTAGCAAAATTGAATCATATTCTCTCGGTAAATTTAAAGGCTCCGATTTATTTGATGAATCGTGCTGTACCTTATATGAAATCTCAAAAATTTGGTAGAATTATCAATATTGGTTCTATTTCAGGTGTTATGGGAGAAGCACATGCAAGTCTTTATTCCTCAACAAAATCCGGTTTAATTGGACTTTCTAAGGCTGTTGGTTTGGAACTTGCAGAGTATGGGATTACTGTTAATACTATTAATCCGGGGTGGGTGGATACTGAACTTGGTAAAGGGTCTATTGAAGATAGCGAATTTAGTCAGGATGAAATTTTAGAATGTATTCCTCAGCGCCGTTTCGTTTCTCCTGATGAAGTTGCAGGGCTTGTAAAATATTTAATTTCAAATGAAGCAAAAGGTATTACAGGTCAATCAATAAATCTTTGTGCCGGACTTTCTGTGGGAATATAAAAGAAATTTTATTAGCAAATTTATTTTTTAGGTGTCTTTATATAAAAGACATTAACTTACAATAGAAGGATAAATATGCAAGTAAATAATTAAAAGAGTTTAAAGTTTTTGAAATATGGGACTAAGTAGAAATTAAACTTTCATAAATACGTTTTTCATAATTTTCATAAATGAATTTCTGTTCATCATTTTTTCAAAATGGTGGGTAGTAGCTTCCAGAAAACCTACTTCAAAGAGGCTTCCTGTTTTTAAAACTTTTGCTGCTTGTTCAATAAAATTTTGGATTATATGATTGTCGAAATAGCCTAAAATATTTCTGCACATCAAAATAGTGTTTGAATCATCTTTGATAGTTGGTAAAATTTTAAACATATCACCAAGTTCAAACTTTATTTTCTTAGTTAGTATGTCTGATACTTTGAACGGTTCAAGCGGTCCTAACAGCATATCAGGGTGTGATTGAATATAACGGAAATATTTACCGTTCGGATCCGTAAATTCTTTTTTTCTGGTAAAATATTTTGAAAATTCTATTGAGTGAGTTTTGAAACGTTCGAGGTCTTTTTGAGAAATACCCAAATAGCCGGATTGTGCTTTGCTCATAATGTGATCATCTATATCGTAAGCCATTATAGGGAAAAATTTATCAACTTTACTATGGTTTCTATTTTCTAACAGGGATATTATTTTGGTGTAACCTTCTGAACCGTCAGAGGAAGCGAATTGTATAATATTGACTTTATTTTTCTTTTTAAAATGCCCGATCTCAAATTGAGTCACAGCTTCCCAATCTAAATCATCACGAAAAACCCAGGTATTATTACCGATTTCCTTTCCTTCCGGAGTCTTATAGTATCTGTCTGTTGATCCGAAAGATGGTTTCGCTGTTTTAGGCGTAAAAGTATAGTTTGATGAAAGTTTCATATTATTATGAAATCCAAGAAAAATATTTTTTGCTATCTTAAAAAACATTCATAAAAATCTGGCATTCGTTTGAAAAATATCATGTTTATGAAATAATTATTATGAGGCTAAATATAAAATAGCGATGTACATATAATAGAAAAAGGAAAAGAAAAATGGCAAGAAAAACTCCATTGGAAAAAATTAGAAACATTGGTATTGCAGCCCACATCGACGCCGGTAAAACCACTACTACTGAACGTATTTTGTTTTACACAGGTAAAACCCACAAAATCGGTGAAACTCACGATGGTGCAGCTGTAACTGACTTTATGGAACAAGAAAAAGAACGTGGTATTACAATCCAATCAGCAGCTGTAACTGCTGAATGGAAAGGTCACCAAATCAACATCATTGACACACCGGGTCACGTTGACTTTACAATCGAAGTAGAACGTTCACTTCGTGTATTAGACGGTGTTGTTGCTGTATTCTGTGCAGTTGGCGGTGTTCAATCACAATCAGAAACAGTTTGGAGACAAGCTAACAGATACGAAGTTCCTCGTATGGTATTCGTTAACAAAATGGACAGAACAGGTGCTGATTTCTACCGTGTAGTAGACCAAATCAAAACAAGATTAGGTGCTAATGCTGTTCCTATCCAATTACCTATCGGTGCAGAAGATCAATTCACAGGTCTTGTTGACTTGATGACTATGAAAGCTGAAATCTACACTAACGATTTAGGTACAGATATCAGAGAAGAAGATATTCCTGCTGAATTAGCTGAAAAAGCTAAAGAATACCACGATGCAATGGTTGAAGCTATTGCTTCTGAAGATGATGCTTTAATGGAAAAATTCTTTGAAGATCCTGAATCAATTACAGTTGATGAATTAAAAGCAGCATTAAGAAAAGCTGTTTGCGATAACAAAATTGTTCCTGTTTGCTGCGGTACAGCATTTAAAAACAAAGGTGTTCAATTATTGTTGA
>JAAGKN010000446.1_pt1 | contig 50239 bp, 45 predicted proteins | sample 6206371 | NCBI WGS metagenome assembly JAAGKN01 (sample SAMN11533720, study PRJNA540317) | gut metagenome | isolation source: fecal pellets from male and female animal of same cohort | host: Peromyscus leucopus | place: USA:CA | collected 2017 | reverse complement strand
GACCCCCTGCTCCCAAAGCAGGTGCGCTAACCGGACTGCGCTACGCCCCGATGGAACATTTATTTCATTTCCGACTGCAAAGGTAGAGAGTTTTTTTCACTCCTGCAAATTTTCACCTATGCAAAACCATTAAATAATTTTCCTCAATAGATTTTCTCAGCTATCTTGCGTACCGATTCCGACGCCATAAAAGTATAGAAATGCAAGCTTGGAACTCCGTGGGCTATCAAATCCCGACACTGCTCGATGCTCCATTCCACACCTACGGCCTTAGCCTCCTCATCAGTGGTACACTTGCGTAACTCTGATGCAAAAGCCTCGGGGATATCAGCACGGAACACCCTCGGCAGTACTGACAACTGATTGCGGAACACTACCGGTTTTATCCCAGGTATAATCGGCACCGTGATTCCCTCAGCCCGGCAACGCTCCACGAACGAATAGTACTTCTCATTGTCAAAAAACATCTGGGTCACAAGATAATCCGCACCGGCTTCAACCTTCTGCTTGGCATAACGGATATCCGACTCCATATTGGGCGCCTCCTCATGTTTCTCCGGATAGCAAGCCATGCCATAGCTGAAAGGGGTGGCATTGGCTTCAAATCGCTCTCCGTCGGCATAGATTCCACGATTGAAATCATTCACTTGAAGCTGGAGGTCGGTGGCATGCATGTTCACCACCTTGGGGTCTGTGGAAATCTCGGGACCTTTTATATCGCCACGAAGCAACAACAAGTCATGCACACCGAGGAAATTAAGGTCAATCAGAGCGTACTCGGTCTCATCTCTGGTAAACCCCTTACAGATGATATGAGGTACAGCTATGATACCATACTTATTCTGTATAGCTGACGCGATAGCCACCGAACCGGGACGTTTACGCATCTTCTGACGCTGAAAACTCCCGTCGGGCATCTCCTTATAAATCATCTCACTGCGATGTGAGGTGATGTTGATGTACTTCGGGTCAAATTCTCTCAGCTTATCAATGATATTGAATACTTTCTCTATGTTGTTTCCCTTTAACGGGGGCAAAATCTCAAACGAAAATGCGGTGCGCCCATCATTGCGGGTCAAATGGTCAATAACTCTCATTTTTAATGCTATTACCTCTCAGGGCGTCACATATCTACCCTGATTAATACCTGTAAAATATAAAAAAATCACCGCAAAATTACTAAAAACTATCGTAATTCACCCACAAAAACGCACAAATCATAACCAAAGATTAAAATTAGCTAATATTATATAATCTGTAAGCCACCATCTGACCATAAACTGTCAACAGTCAGTCAGCAGGGAGCAATCAGTCATTAGTTGTTGCGAGTGCCTGAAGATAGAGCGGTGCTTCCGGCCCGATATTGAAGATGAGGTCAAGAATGGAAAGATGCGGGATGAATCCTAATTTATCTCCTCTTACCTGATAATATGGCAGCGGAGCATAACTTTCAGGACTCTTGCGTTCGGTAACTTCACCTGCAGCCTGGGTTATTCCCAATATATCGCGGATTTGCTCATCCCAAGCAAGAGCAAGTGACGAAAGAAGGGGATACCTTTCCTCCACTCCCACAGTGAGCATCGGGAGAAACCGGTCAATGTAAAATTCAAAGAATGGAGTACGTCCGTAAGCACTCTCAAGAGCCACCCTGTGCACATCCCACCAGGCTCCGTGAGTTGAAATCATGATGTCACTCCACCGGCACGAGGAGGAAGCTGGCTTGGCTATGGGAACGGTCAATGTCAACTCACCTCGTGTATCGGCAATGGCGAAACGGTGGGTATCCTTATCCCTTTTGTCAAACTTCATCTCCCAAGCCTGACGGTAGCTTCCGTAATTCCATGCAGAGGCATAATAGTCCACGGAGGCACATAGTCTCGGTGGCAGTTCTATGACCTGCCCAGGATATCTCACAGGTCGCATGGTCACTTCTTATCAGGGTTAGCGTCACGGAACACACGGTTCCAACGTATACCACCGTTGAAGAGCGAGCGGTCCTTGTCAAATGAGATAAGCACCTTCTCAGGACGTCCCACAATATGGTCCTCTGGCACGAATCCCCAGTAGCGCGAGTCAAGCGAGTTATCGCGGTTATCACCCATCATGAAATAGTAATCCATCTTGAATGTGTAGACATCCACGGGCTTCCCGCCGATATACACCACGCCATCCTTAAGCTCAGCGTCATGATTACCCTCGTAGTCGCGTATAACACGACCATAAATCTTCCATGCCTGCGGCGATAAGCGGAGCTTTGAACCTTTAGCCGGAATCCAGATTTCGCCGTAGTCCGCACGTGTCCATGAATCAGCTACTCCATCAGGATATAACATGTCTCCCTGTGGTGCAGGCATCTTCATCACCTTTGCCACCGCGGGGTTGCTCTCCAGAGCCTTGACCATGGCTGGAGTGAGAGGAGCAACATAGACTGCTGGCACGCTTCCATCTTCATTCACTACGAAGCCGAGCGATTTCAGACCGGGAATGTCTTGAGGCGATACAGGCACCTCATGACGGTCGTCGGCAGAGATTCCAAGTTCATCCCAGTCAGCTTCACCCATGCGTCCCTGACGAAGCTGGAAATAGTAATTGAACTGCACATTCTCTGGCTGCTCCAACGCCTCGCCGTTGATGTAAATCACACCATCCACAATCTTCAGTCGTTCACCTGGGAGACCTACCGCACGTTTCACGTAATTCTCCCTGCGGTCCACGGGACGATAAATCACCTCGCCGAAGGTCTGCGGATTATTATGTATAGCATTCTTGCCATACATCTTCACAAGTGTATAATAATCGGGGTTCTGTACTTTGAGCGCCACAGTATCACCGGCAGGAAAGTTGAACACCACAATGTCATTGCGCTCCACCTTTCCCAGACCAGCCAGACGATGATATTTCCATTGGGGAGTCTCAAGGTAGGACTTGGTATTGATAATCGGAAAAGTGTTCTGAACAAGGGGGAAGTGCACCGGAGTGATGGGAACCCTGGGACCGTAAGCCATTTTGTTTACCCAAAGGTAATCACCCACAAGCAGCGATTTTTCAAGCGAGGATGATGGTATCTGATAGTTCTGTCCCACGAATGTGAAGACGAAATAAACCAGTATCAACGCATACACAATAGCGTCCACCCAACTCATCACACCTCTTACTGCAGCGTTTTTCGACTTTTTCCACCAGGTGAACGGTATGTAGCCGGTGATGTAGATATCAAACAGCAAGAACCAGAAGATAGCCACCCACCAGCTGCCGAGCCAAGCTACCCAAAGAAAGAAAATCAGGGATACAATTCCAAAGCGTATCCACCGGCTCTTTTTATTCTCCGCCACTCTGCGGCGAAAATCAGAAACAAAATCCGATGCCATAATTTTTTTACAGGGAGTTTAACAGTGGGAAGGAAACCCACCCTCTTAATGGAGTTAAAATAGTGAATGAATATCAGAGCAAATCCTCCATCATGCTGTCAATGGTGAAAATTCCCTTCTTACCGGCTATCCATTCGGCTGCCATTACGGCACCGAGAGCAAATCCGTCGCGCGACTTGGCACTATGGGTTATCTTTATACCGTCAACCGGTGAATCCCAAAGTATGGAGTGGATTCCCGGCACCTCTCCTCGGCGGAAACTCATTACCGGAAGTTCATCATCTGCAAATCCGCTCATAGTGATGGTCTCCAGTTTCTCCTCCTTGGAAGCTTCAGGTGCGGTGGCGTTGACCATACCTTCATCTACCCATGAACTGATACGGGAATTCTCCGATATAATCCCCTCGGCAAGTGTGATGGCTGTACCAGAGGGATGGTCAAGCTTATGCACATGATGGGTCTCCGACATGTAGGGTGTATACTGAGGGAGATGGCTCATAAGCTTTGCAAGCTTCCGGTTGATAACGTTGAAAATATAGACACCCACACTGAAATTGCTTGACGCGAGCAGAGCGCCGCCTGCTTCGGTGACAGCTTTCTCCACATCATCCTTATGAACAGCCCAACCGGTGGAACCACACACTACAGGCACTCCGCGCAGAGCAGCGCGCTTTATGTTACCCGGCGCTGTGGCGGGTGTGGTAAATTCAATGGCGGCATCGGCCGAGGCAAATGCATCTCCATCCATGTCGTCGGTATTATTGACATCGATTATCGATACAATCTCATGTCCGCGTGTACGGGCAATGCGCTCTATTGCATGCCCCATCTTTCCATATCCTATAAGAGCTATTTTCATAATCATTCATTTTTATCGCTTCGGTGTGATAACCGGGCGCATATTCCGCAAAATTACAAAAAAATCCATGCGGCTCTCCGAAGCCGTTTAATAATAAATGTTAATCAACTTTTCAGAGCTCTCTCCAACGCTTCCAACGCTTCTTTCAGGACCCGACGGGTGGTACCTACATTCAGGCGCATGCAACCAGTGCCCTCCTCACCAAACATTGCACCGTCGTTGAGCGCAAGCCCGGCTTTGTTTTCAAAGAGGTCAATAAGCTCTTCGTGGCTCAGGTGTAATGCCCGACAATCGAGCCATACGAGAAATGACGCCTGCGGTCGCACGACGCGTATTCCAGGTAACCGCTCCACACAGAACCGCTCTACGAATTCTATATTCTCCTCAATATAGTTCACCGCTTCAGCAAGCCATCGCTCTCCATTACGGTAGGCCGCCTCAGTGGCAATGGTAGCAACAAAAGTGGGAGAGGAAAACTCATTCACTTCCATCCACTCGTAGAATGGCGCACGCAGCTTTTCATTCGCGATTACAATCCATGAGCTGGCAATCCCCGGGATGTTGAATGTCTTTGACGGAGCCCCGAGAGCGATTCCTACCTCACGCGCATCATCACTTACGGTAATGAAGGGGATATGTCTGCGCCCATAGAGCATAAGGTCGCCATGGATTTCATCGGACACCACGATAACACCATATTTCCGGGCAAGTGATGCGACACGTGCAAGGTCGGCAACGCTCCACTGGATTCCCACAGGATTATGAGGATTGCAAAGTATCATCAGCTTGGGGGATTCAGTAGCAAATTTACGCTCCAGGTCCTCAAAATCCATCTTATATCCTTCATCCGTGTTTATGAGAGGATTGGTGACGCACACCCTTTTGTTTCCCTCTGTGAGATGGCGAAACGGGTGATACACAGGCGTTTGTATCAAAATTTTATCTCCTGGAGAGGTGAAATAGTTGATAATGAATGCAATACCCCTGACCACACCATTGACATAGGCTAATTCCTCTCGCGCCACTTTCCATGAGTGATGACGGTCAAGCCAACTGATTATAGACTCCCAATAGCTGTCAGGCACACCGGCGTAACCATAGACAGGATGACGCATACGTTCCATCAGAGCATCTGTGATTTCGGGGGCAACAGCAAAGTCCATATCCGCAACCCATAACGGCGTAAGGTCCTCGCGGCTGAAGAAATCTTTGAGATAGTCAAATTTTATGGCACCGGTGCCTTTGCGGCATATTTCCCGGTCGAAGTCGTAGAGTAGTTCCATTGCGATAATGAGGCTCGGTTAAAATCGATTCGGTATTTCAAGAGGTCGGTTGAACGACAAACTCCAAGCGCAAAGTTAGCAAAGATTCTCTACTTCCGAGGCATTCTGGCAAGCAAATCTTTCACCAACGACGCAGCCTGGGCGAGGTCACCTTTTTGGTCAGCTTTTTCAAGGATACTCTTCACCTCGATGAGCGCCAATCCGAGTGCTCCGAAGGTTGTGAGAAACGGGAACGCGGGCAGAAAGTCCATACCGGTCGCGCGCATCACCATAGCTGCCGTGACATACATCGAGTCAATCAGAGTAAGCGAGAATAGCATCACATAGTAGCGCGACATTTTGTCGACCGTACGCCTCAATCCCCAAGAGGTACATCGGTGTCCTGCCGCTTTTGATTTGCTCAAACCGCTCAGAAGGTCGGCAAGCACAGCGATGAAAACTCCTGCATATTCCACGCTCAAGAGTAGCAGCACAGGTAGCAATGATGAGAAAGTAGGATGTGTCATTTTCGTATCAGATTTTTCATAATTAAATAATTAGATTTAACATCGTTTCCTTAGAGACCATCTTGCATCAACGCACAAAAAGGACTGCAATAAATGGATAATCCTTTTACGATGCCTCCCCCTATCAATACAGAGGTCTTTTGGGAATACATCGCAAAATTACGCGACGAAAGCCACGAAAAGGTGCGATAATGTAAATCTGATAAGAAAAAATTTTCCGGCTCTGCCAAGCGCCTCTGACACTCTCTGAAGCGACACATCAAAGCACTCCGGCATCCTCAGTCGAAGCCACATCAGGCGTCTCCGTATCGTAATGAAGCGCTCCGTAAACTATGGATGCTTTTGCCGGACCTATCACCTCGGCTATTGTGTCGACATCTGCATCGCGCAGACGTTTCACACTCTTGAAATGTGAAAGCAATGCGGTGCGTGTTTTCTCACCCACACCCTTGATGGAGTCGAGTTCCGACACTGCCTGCCCCTTGCTTCGGCGGTTGCGGTGGTGCGTGATGCCGAAGCGGTGGGCCTCGTCGCGCAGATGCTGCACCACGCGCAGTGTCTCGCTATTCTTGTCGATATACAGGGGTATGCTGTCGCCCGGGAAATAGATTTCCTCAAGACGCTTGGCTATGCCCACCACGGCTATCACCCCACGCAGCCCCATGTCGTCGAGAGCCTCCACAGCAGCGGACAGCTGCCCCTTGCCGCCATCGACCACTATGAGTTGCGGCAGCTCTTTCCCCTCGTTCACCAGACGGGTGTAGCGGCGCGTCAACACCTCCTTCATCGATGCGAAATCGTCGGGTCCCACCACGGTCTTGATGTTGAAATGCCGGTAATCTTTTTTGCTCGGTTTGGCATCTTTGAAGACCACGCAGGATGCCACTGGATTTGTGCCCTGGATATTGGAGTTGTCGAAACACTCTATATGCCTGGGAAGCTCGCTGAGATGGAAATCGGACTGTATGCGCTGGAGTATTCTGTCGGTCCTGGTCTCGGGATTCCGCTTCTCCATAGTCTTGATTTTGTCCACCCGATGCTGCCGAGCATTCTTCTGCGACACCTCCAGAAGCTTCGCCTTGTCACCACGACGTGGAATGGTGAATTTCACTTCCGGCATCTCCACATCGGGCTCCTCAGCCACTACAACTTCGTCGTATACCACTCCTAATGATTCAGCAATCTCATTCATGGCATACGCGAGCAGTTGCGCCTGTGTCTCGTCGAGACGACGCTTGTACTCGAGAGTCACTGATTTGACCACTGCCCCTCTGCGCACGTGCATGTAATTTATATACACATCACTATCCTCGTCGTCGATGCCAAACACATCTATATCCTCGATGGTCTGCGACACTATGACACTCTTAGCCTGGTAACGCTTTATGAGCTCATACTCCTCCTTAAGCTCCTGTGCTTCCTCGAAACGCAGCTCCATGGCAAGCTTCTCCATCTCACTGCGCAGATACTGCAGGAGCTCCCCTGTATCGCCACGGAGGATGGTGCGAATATGGTCGATATCCTTGGCGTAATCCTCAGATGAAATCAGCCCCACACAGCACCCTTTGCACCGATGGAGATGATAATCGAGACATAGCCTTCCCTTACCCTTCGAGATATATTCGGGGGTTATGAGATGCCGGCAAGACCTGACGCTGTAGAGTCGCTTAACGAGGTCAAGAGTAGCCCGCGCCGAACCTGCATCGGTGTACGGACCATAGTATTTCGAGCCATCCTTTATGCGCTGGCGTGTCATGAAAACACGCGGGTAAGGCTCATTGGTCACCACTATCCACGGATAGGATTTGTCATCCTTAAGCAGCACATTGTAGCGCGGCTGGTACTCCTTTATCATGGATGCCTCCAGATTGAGCGCGTCCTGCTCTGTAGGCACCACTATATAGGTCATATCGGTGATGGCGCGCACGAGCAGATTGGTGCGCAGACTGTCATGCGTGCGGTTGAAGTAGGAAGAGACGCGTCGTTTCAGATTCTTTGCCTTCCCGACATAAATCACCGTACCCTCGGAGTCGTAGTACATGTAGACTCCGGGGGTATCGGGAAGTATCGAAATCTTCTCCCTGAGTGCAGCCGATTTCTTGTGCATCGCCATTATAGACCAAGGGATTTAAGACTCTCCTCCCACCAGCAAATGGGAATCACAGATGTTCAGAGAGTGAGGTATATTAATACGAGATAAGAGCAGATACCTCGGCGTCAGCAGGAAGGTTGGCACGACCGTTGAGCGAGGTAAGCTCAATGATAAAGTTGATGTAGATTTTTTTCGGATTCATTGACTTCACCAGATTGTAGGCAGCCGCCATTGTACCACCGGTTGCAAGCACATCGTCGTGAAGCACCACCACATCATCAGGACCGATAGCGTCGCGGTGAATCTCGATAGTGTCCTTGCCGTATTCCTTGTCGTAGGAAGCCTTGATGGTGTCGGCAGGGAGCTTGCCGGGCTTGCGGACGGGCACGAATCCGGCGCCGAATTCAAAGGCAAGAATAGAGCCTCCGATGAAGCCGCGCGACTCGATGCCTACTACTTTAGTAACACCTTTGTCGCGGTAAAGTTGAGAGAGGTCCCAACCGATGATGTGCAGACCGCGAGGGTCCTTGAAAAGAGTGGTGAGGTCTTTGAAGATGACACCCTTCTGAGGGAAGTCAATCACGTCACGGATGTGAGATTTTAAATATTCCATGATATTGCGGTTTTGATGAGAAATATTGATTACAGTTATCTGAAAGCCCGAATTGTTTCACGTGGAACAATTTTTCAGGGCTAATGTTTCACACTTTTCATACCCCCGGAAACGATGCCGGGCACCTGTCACCGGGGTTGATTTGGCTCGTATTTTATCTACCCAAAAGGAGCAGAAGTATATTGATATCGGCAGGTGAAATGCCGGGGATTCGCGATGCCTGCGCTACTGTCTCAGGGTCGATGCGGGTGAGCTTCTGTCGCGCTTCGGTGGAGATGGAGTTGACTTTCGAATAGTCAATTTTACCCCGGAGCTTCACGTTTTCCAAGCGTCGAATCTTGTCGGCGATAAGTTGCTCACGCTGTATGTAGCCCTGATACTTCATGAGAATTTCAGCCGCCTCGATGATTTCTTCGCGGCGAGGTTCCTCAATGTTTTCCTCGATATAGTCGGCAAGAGGCTTAATTCCCTTAGCAAGGATTTCGATGGTGAGACGCGGACGCAACACGAGGTCGTAGAGTTTCACACCTTGCTTGAGAGGCTGCTCTCCCACTTCCTCAAGATAGGGGTTGACAAGAGCCGCCTTTACTGAAAACTCACGACAGAAGTCCATCAGACCGTCACGCTGACGTCGTTTCAGCTCCATCTGTTCGTAACGGAAATCGGAAGCGAGCCCAATCTCATGACCACGCGGTGTGAGGCGCATATCGGCATCATCCTGACGGAGAAGTATGCGGTATTCGGCGCGTGAGGTGAACATACGGTATGGCTCATCCACACCTTTTGTAACGAGATCATCGATAAGCACTCCGATGTAAGCCTCGTCGCGCGAGAGTGTGAAAGGCTCTTTGCCCGCTATCTTCAGCGCAGCGTTGATACCTGCCACCAATCCCTGTCCGGCGGCTTCCTCATAACCGGTGGTACCGTTGACCTGACCCGCGAAATAAAGCCCATCCACCAGCTTTGTCTCAAGAGTGTGATACAGCTGTGTGGGGTCGAAAAAGTCATATTCTATGGCATAACCGGGACGGAATATGTGGACGTTCTTGAGCGCCGGAATGGTTTCGAGAGCGCGTATCTGAATGTTGATAGGGAGTGAGGATGAGAATCCGTTCACATAGTACTCAGTGGTGGTCTCGCCCTCCGGTTCAAGGAACAACTGATGCTCGTTCTTGTCAGCGAAAGTCACGATTTTAGTCTCGATGCTGGGGCAGTAGCGCGGTCCGATACTCTGGATTTGTCCGTTGTAGAGCGGAGATTCCGGAAGCCCTTCGCGAAGGATGGAGTGAGTCTCCTCGCTTGTGTAGACAGTGTGGCAGGGACGCTGACGCAGACGTCGGCGCACGTTGTGAAGGTATGAAAATTTGTGGAAGTCATCATCACCTTCCTGCAGAGTGGTAAGCGACCAGTCCACGGAGCGACCGTCGATTCGCACCGGAGTGCCGGTTTTCATTCTGTCAGCGGCAAATCCCATCTCAATCAGCTGCTCTGTTATACCGTGGGAGGAGGGTTCAGACACACGCCCACCCTGCTGCTTGACCGGACCGATATGCATCAGACCATTCAGGAATGTCCCGGCAGTGAGAACCACAGCCTTTGCCTTAAAAGTGACGCCGAGAGCGGTGCTGATACCGGTGATTTTGCCATCCTCGATGAGCAGCCGGTTCACCGAATCCTGCCAGATATGCAGATTCTTTGTATTTTCGAGTATTTCGCGCCAGAGTTTCGAGAACATCATGCGGTCGCTCTGCGCACGCGGGCTCCACATGGCAGGTCCTTTCGAGCGGTTAAGCATACGGAACTGTATGGCTGATTCATCGGTGACTATACCCATCATTCCGCCCAAGGCATCAATCTCGCGTACAATCTGACCTTTGGCAATGCCGCCTACAGCCGGATTACAGCTCATCTGGGCTATCTTGTTCATGTCGATAGTGACCAGCAGGGTGGATGCGCCGAGAGTAGCGGCAGCATGCGCAGCCTCACAGCCGGCATGACCGGCGCCTATCACTATCACGTCGTAATCAAAATTCATCTGTATATCTTATATCTACAAGTAACTCTTAAAAATATCTGACACGAAGCACCCCTGAGTGCAATGGTGCCTACACAGGCACATGGCAGGGACACGACATAAAATCACTGCGCTTCTTCCAAGAGTGCAAGAGCTTTATTCTCAAAGCCTTCCATAATCTCGCGTTCACCCGGACCTTTGTCGTTGATGCCGCAAAGATGGAGCACACCGTGGATTATGACGCGGAGCAACTCACGCTGATAGGTAGCGCCGACGAGCTCTGAATTGCTCCTGACAGTGTCAAGAGAGATGAACATGTCGCCCGACACCATCCGTCCGCGCGAATAGTCAAAGGTGATAATATCAGTATAATAATCGTGTTCGAGAAACTGACGGTTGACTTCGAGTATCTTCTCATCGTCACAGAATATGTAGACAAGCGGACCCGTGATTCGGGAGTGAGAGGCTATGACGCGGTTTATCCACTCCTCGAGCAGAACTGTATCTATTTCAGGCATCTTTGTGCCGCCATCAGTCAACCATTCTATCTTGTTCATGCTTTCTCTTTTGATTTTGGTCCGTCAAAGCAAAATTAGATGTTGTCAAGCAACATCTAATGTGACACAAAGATAACTATTTTTTCATTTTCGGTCAAATTAATTTATTTCAGCCAAAATCACAGACAATAATTTTAAACATAAAACACTAATACACAACTAAATAAACCAATTTTAACCCTCTCAGATTTCAATATTTGCGCTGATTCGGAGAGGGGGACGTGAATTTTTAAAAGAAAAATGGTTTGAAAAGATGAGAAAACTCTCAAAGAGCCTCTTCTTCTCAAACCATTCCTCTCCCCTACCCTTTCGGGCAATTTCTCCGAGAATTTTCGGATGCTGCTTAGAGCAACACCAACTTATTTCTTATACAGGACCGGATTTGTAGCAGGGTCGTTGTACATCTTCATCTGTCGGTACACCTTCATATATTTCTTTCCGGCTGCGATGTCGTCGAGCAACTGGTCGATGGCAGTGGTCAGGTCCTCCTCCTGCTGCAGAAGGATGTCGAGCTTAGCCTGACACTTGGCAATATGTTCGGGCGAAGCATCGGTGCGGCTCACCTCGGCTGCCATGTGGTAAATCTTCAATGCCAGAATCGACAGACGGTCGAGAGCCCATGCCGGCGACTCAGTGTTGATGGTAGCGTCGGCGTCGGGAGTCACGCTGCTGTACTTCTCGCGGAAATAGGTGTCGATTTCCTCCACCATGTCGGTGCGGTCCTGGTTCGACTTGTCGATGCGGCGCTTCAGGGCGAGAGCTGCAACGGGGTCAATGTTGGGGTCGCGGATTATATCTTCGAGATGCCACTGCACGGCATCAATCCAATTCTTGGCAAAGAGTGTAGCCTCGATGGAACCTTCGGGATAGGGATTCGCAACCTTCGCGTCAACATCGTCGGTGACATGATAGAGCGCGGTGGTGTCGCGGAAAATTTTAAATGAGTCTTTTGCGAAATTCATGGTCGGCTATTATTGTGGTTTATTATTATGTGACAAGCACCACACATGCACGAGGGTGTTGACCCTCGGAGGGGTGAGATGATGCTCGATTATCTTCATTTGCAAATTTGGTGATTTTTCTCGCAAAATCCAAGCGATTGACCATAATATATTGAACTTTTATGAAAAGTTTGAATCAGTTCATATCCTCCATCATCGTAAAAATCGTAACTTTGCGGTATGCAGACAGTATTATTTCATTCCACGATATTCGGTCCCATCCATTCCCGCCGCCTGGGAGTGTCATTGGGCATCAACCTCACTCCCGACGATGGGAAGATTTGCTCGTTCGATTGCCTCTACTGCGAGGCAGGTTTCAACGCCCAGGGTCCAGGCACCACCGGCTTTCCTCCGCGCGAGCGGGTGGCGCGACTGCTCGAATCGCGTCTTAAAAACATGAAAGCAGCCGGCGAACCGCTTGATGTAATCACCTTTTCGGGCAACGGCGAGCCTACGCTTCATCCCCAATTCAAGGAGGTGATTGAGGACACTCTGCGCATACGCGACATGTACTATCCCGAAGCTAAGGTGAGCGTGCTCTCCAACTCCACACGGCTTGAAAACGCCTCGGTGGACGAAGCGCTGCGGATGGTCGACAACAACATACTGAAACTTGACTCGGCAATCACCCCGACCATGCGTGCCATAGACCGCCCGACACAGCCGACATTCACATCCGAAAGAGCGATTGACGACATAGCCCGTTTCAAGGGACAGTGCATCGTGCAGACCATGTTTCTACGCGGTGAGCATGACGGTGTGAGCATCGACAACACCACACCCCGTGAGGTCGACGCACTCATAGAGGCTTACAGGAAAATATCACCAAAGGAGGTGATGATTTACTCGATAGACCGCAAGACGCCTGCCGAAAATCTGGAAAAAGTGAGCCGCGAGGAGCTGCTCGAAATAGCCGGTAGAATCACCTCGGAGACCGGGATTCCAGTGCAGGTAGCCTGACAAAAAAATTACCGATTATGGAAATACTGACCCCTCCGCCATTGAAACATGGCGACCGCATAGCCATCCTCTCGCCCGCAAGCATCATCAAACCGCAGGTGGTCTACTCTACCCTCCCGGTGCTCACCGACGAAGGCTGGGTGGCATACGTGGGAGAGAACACATTCGGTCGTCACGGCACATATGCCGGCACCGATGACCAGCGCTACAGCGACCTCGAGACCGCTCTGACCGACCCCGATACACGAGCCATTATCTGCGCCCGCGGAGGCTACGGAGCCGTGCATCTGCTCGAGCGCCTCAACCGCCTGCCTCTGCGCGATGACCCGAAATGGATAGTGGGCTACAGCGACATTTCAGCCCTACATGCCCTCATGTCGGCCCACGGGATAAAATCAATCCATGCCCCCATGACGAAACATATATCCGAACATGGAGGCAAGGATGAGGACTCCCGACGCCTCTTCTCACTGCTGCGTGGAGAGAATGCCGACGTGCATGCCGAGCCCTTCGGGAAGAACCGCTATGGCACCGCCAAGGGGGTGCTGAGAGGAGGAAATCTCGCCGTGATTGCCGGTCTGATAAGCACTCCGTTTGACGTGTTCCAACCCGGAAGCATACTCTTCATCGAGGATGTATCCGAGCCTATATATAAGGTGGAGCGCATACTCTACACCCTACGGCTCAACGGGACCCTCGGCAAGCTCGCCGGACTGATTGTGGGACGTTTCACCAACTACACTGCCGACCGCGACAACGACACCATGGAGGATATGATAAAGCACATGGTGGAGGACTATGACTATCCCGTAGCCTACAATGTGCCTATCGGGCATGTTGACCACAACATCCCTATGGTCTGTTCCTCAACAGTCACACTCGACGTGAACGCCACCGGAATGACCCTCCGCACCCTCGCCTGACCTCAACCCCCTCACATAATTCATTCTCAGAACCAACCAGTAACATTGTTGCATGTTGCAGTTGCACAGGAAACCGGGTCAATGTTACAAAAGTTGCATGCAACCGTCATTCCTGCAACAATGCAACTGCAACAAGTCTATTGTGACAGACCTACGGTGACAAGTAGACGGAAACAAAATCTGCGGTGACAAAACTTTTTTTGCCATGGCTTGACATTATCGCACCTTTTCGGGTAGATGCGGGCAGTATCTTTGCAGTGTGAGGTATTAAAAACTTTAACCATTAACCCACCTCACCGTTACATACTATGGAAACCAATTCCACCAAACGTAATCCCCTCTCTGAGAGAATGGGAGAGACTGAGCACATCTCCTCGGCAGTCGACCGTCTGTTAAATCTTAAGGCTGCGCCGCGCCATCCGAAAGGGGGCAAGGTGAAGCTTAAGGAGCTGCCACGTTTCAACATCAACGGGCTTCGCTCGCTGAAAAACACACAGGAGGCAGCCTCTAAAAAACCGGAAGCTGATACTCCAAAGACTGATGCCGATACTCCAAAACCGGAGGTAAACACTACTAAAGAGGTAGACACACTAGACACACCAAAACCGGAGGTATGTCCACCCGTGGAGCCAGTATCAACGCCTGCCAGGGCCGTAAGCACCCTTTTGGCTGAGACTCCCGTCTCCAAGCCCCGCCAATGCGGCATCACACGCATGATGTCGGGCGACGAATGGGTGAGATATGCCGATGTATCCATAGACCAGAAGCAGCTGTGCGGTCCGCTATGGTACGAGGGTGAAATCTGCATCCTGTTTGCCGATACAAACGTGGGTAAATCGCTCCTTGCGGTGCAAATCGCCGATATGATAGCCTCGGGAGGCTCCACACCCACGCTTATACCCGAACTCCGTCCCGAGACGCTGGCACAACCTGTCATTTACGCTGATTTCGAGCTGAGTATAGCCCAGTTTGCACGCCGCTACTCATGCCCTGCCGAGGATGGCTCCCCGAAGAAGCTCTACTACGACTTCGGGCAGCGGTTCCACCGCGTGGAGCTTTTCTACGACATCACACAGACCGATGCCGAGGAATTTGCCACCAAGAAGTTTGCCGACCAAATCATATCTGACCTCGAAAACCGTATAGTGGAGACGGGAGCGCAGGTGATTATCATTGACAACATCACCTTCATGGCTTCGGGCACCGAGACCGCAGCCGATGCCATGCCGCTGATGAAGAAGCTTGTGGCGCTGAAGAAACGACACGGTATGAGCATACTTTTGCTTGCGCATACGCCCAAACGATGCATGTCAAACCCCATCACACGCAATGACCTGCAGGGGTCGAAGATGCTAATCAACTTCGCCGACTCGGCGTTTGCCCTCGGCGAGAGCTGCCGCGACTCCTCGCTCCGCTACATCAAGCAGATAAAGCAGCGCAACACAGAGGTGGTCTATGGTCGTGAAAGTGTGCTTGAATGCTCCATCGGTCAGGTATGCCCCAACTTCGTGGGCTTCACCTCACATGGCACAGGACTGGAGGACAACAATCTGCCCAAACCATCGGCCGAGACAGCCGCACGTAGAAGCGGGGAGGGGACGCAATACTCACGTGACGAGCAGAAAGCCCGTGCCAAGGAGATGCTCGCCGCAGGGACCCACCCCGACACCGTGGCTAAAGAACTCGGAGTACACCGGGTAACCATCTACCGTTGGCGCAACGAAAATCAGTAACCTTACGGCATTTGTTGCAGTTGCATTGTTGCAGGGATGACGGTTGCATGCAACTTTTGTAACACCTCCACCGCTTCCCTGTGCAACTGCAACAATGCAACAGCGCAACAGATGCTGACTCCCGCAAATGACATGGTGAGTGTTAAAAAATATATAGAAATTAACTTTTAAGATGTGGTTTCTTTATTGATTTTAAAGTTTTTGTATCTTTGCAATATGAATCCCAAATTATCTGATTCATCTGAATCACGTCTTAAAAATCACGACTACCTCGAACCGTTTATGGAGTATCTTGAATCCAATTGCATGGATATTCCTGTCGGGAAATCTCTCACCGTATACAGAACACAGGCGTCTGTTCCGGTTGACGAGTCGGGGCAAGTACCCCGTGCACTGATGAATGCTGACATGGGAAAAGGGATTCCGAGGAAGTATACCAAAGAGGAAGTCGATAAACTTTCCGAAGGAAAGATAAAAAAAGAAGTAGGCAAATGGGGATTGTCATGTAATTCTTCAGAAGAACAAGCTGAGGAAAGTTTCATCTTTACTTACGACAAGCTCGCCAAAAATGGCAGTACGCCGGAGGAACTTGAAGCATTTGTAAGAAAAAGAGGGGACAAAATTTGTCGATATATGATAACAAATGAAATCGGCAAATTCTCCGGATTTGACGACAATGGACATGGGAACCTTTATTTGTATGAAAACGTTGATTTAGAAGATTGCCGGGATAAAACTTATGAGCCACGTATAATCAACTATAAAAAGCACAATGGAGATGAATGAAATGACAAATATATATTATGTAGGGACCTTACAGGATTTAGGGTTGCCATTCTCTCTACTCTATATAGATAAAGAGAAGCGTCAATTATATATATTGGTAAGGTATTCCGACAACGGCAATACCCGTTATATCGCAGCAAGTGTATCGGCTGATGAAGTGGTATCATATATGAATGAGAATATCGGACTTGTAAAGATATTCAGCACCCGTCCATGCTGGCAGGCATCTATCAAAAACGACATAATGTCATTTGAAGACAAAAGAAAGGTGAATTTTATCCCGACGAAACGAATGAGCGAACTGAATATGTTCAACCCGGAATTGTGTGATGATGACACTTGGATTGAAGTGTTCCTGAATAGAATAACGAATAATCAACCCTTAGAAACAGTATAAATGAGTATGACCAATATAGCAATCATTAATTTCAGCAAAGGACCTTTTGATTTTGACCGCAAACAATGGGATACCTCCGACCCTGACAAGTTAAAGATGAATGTGACCCCACGTCTGCGATATTCTGACGATTCCGATTATGTAGGATTTCAGTTGGATATAACCGTGACATGCGAGAAGATGGAGATATTAAAGACAGGCTTCTTAATCGGCATGAAAGTTGAAGGCTGGTCAGGGTCCGTCAAGTCAAAGGAAAGTAACATATTGAATGATATATGTCAGACCGGATGGCTTGTAGCTACAGGAATAGTGGCGGAACAGACCTATTATGACAAAAAAACAAACGTAATTCTTCCAAGAATTGAAATATCAAACTTGGTTAATGATATTCAATTATACCCTTATAACCACAAGGAACAGCAGGCGTAGTAGCCGGATACCACGTAACGTAAGCATACCAAAATTTATAGAGGGACCAATTTTTCAGAAGTTGGTCCCTCTGTTGGTTTCAGTCTGCACTTGACCCGCCGGCGCAAGGAAGGGTCAGGCAATCCATGCAATTGACAGGGAGCCGCCATTTGTTGCATTATTGAATTATTGCATTGTTGCAGGGATGACGGTTGCATGCAACTTTTGTAACACCTCCACCGCTTCCCTGTGCAACTGCAACAATGCAACAGCGCAACAGATGTCACTTAATCACTTCACCAATCATATATAGCTTCACCACTCATTGTGGACTGTCACATGCAGCACATGAGGTTGAATCATCATTTTCTACGGTCGAGTATAGCTCTGTATTGCCTGAACGTTTTTTATTTGCTGCATAAATAGTTATCTTTGCAGTGGAGAATAACATCCATCAAAGATAATACCATCAAAGATAATAATACCTTACCAAGATAATTGCCATGAAATACCGGACTTTTATAGCCATGCTACTCTCTGTGACAAGTATGTTGACTGCTTTTGGCAAGACAGACGTTTTAGAGGTCAGCCCTTTGTTCACTGACCGGCAAGTTGCCGGCGACACCACCTGTTTCCGCTCTGTGGCTGAGGCTTTGCGCGAGGCTGAAAGGTTGCAGAAAGTGCATGAATATTCGGAGGAATCGCCCCTCACCATACGCATAGCCCCCTCGGTCTACTGGCTTGATGACCCTGACGACCCTACGGTACGCAACCCCTCGGTAAGCAACGGCACACCCTTCGGCATGGAGCTTCAGCTGAACCATATCAGACTGTTGGGACTCTCCGACAACGCTGAGGATGTAGTGCTTGCCTGTAACCGCGGGCAGACGCAGGGCGCCAATGGTAATTTTACCATGCTGCACCTCATCGGGAGCGATATCTCGGTCGAAAATATCACATTTGGCAACTATTGCAACGTCGATTTGGTCTATCCCCGTGACCCGTCGCTCAACCGTCCTCGCCGCGAGGATGCAATAGTGCAAGCTCAGTTGATAATCTGCGATGGCGACCGTGTGGTGGCGCGCAACTGCCGATTTATCAGCCGTTTGAACTTATGTCCGTTTGCCGGAGCGAAAAGAGCGCTGTTTGACAATTGCTACTTCGAATGTACCGACGATGCCCTCTGCGGCACAGGGGTATACTACCGCTGCCGCTTCACACTGTTCAGTGGAAAGCCGTTTTACAACACCTACGCTCAGGGTGCGCGGTTTCTTGACTGCGACCTCCACGCTCTCACGTCCGGACGTCAGTATCTGGTAAAGGTGGGGAGCCAGGTCGCCATGGTAGATTGCCGCTGGACGTCTGCCGACCCGTCGCTCTCCATCGCCTGGACTCAGGACCCTACCGACGACCTCCGCAGCTATCAGTCTAACCTTACACTCAACGGTGAGCCACTCTTTATCAATCGCGAGCGCCCGCACCTCACCGTCGATATGACCGGAAAACCGCTTCTCGGCGCCTACAAGAGCGGCGACACATACAATATCTACAACCTGCTCAAAGGGGAAGATGGCTGGAATCCTACCCGTCAGGACACCGCGTCGCTCCCCTCCCAGCCTACCCGTCTCACGCTCTCTCACCGCAAGGCAGCCATCGAGACCGGGAAAGATTCAGTGTGCCTGTCGGCCGACAGTCCGGAAGTATACTGGCTTGTAGACGACACCGCCAAGAGGTATGTGCGTCTCACTCCGATGCCCGATGGAAAGTGCGTGGTGGAAGGGCTGAATACTGGTGAGGAGGCAGTGGTACTCCCACTAACCGCACGTACACCCGCAGGGCTTGAGGCAGGCTGTGTGCTCACCGTCAACCCTCCCATGCTCCCCGCTCCTGAGTTCACCTCCTCTCCCCGCCTGTCGCGCCAGGGAGACCGTCTGAAGGTCGATTATACGCTCTCGCTCAACGGTCGTGCAGACCTCTCGGAAGTGACTTGGTATCGCTCTAAATCGCCCGAAGGCACCGATGCCATCCCTGTGGCTGTAAGTCGCCACGGCACTCCGAAACTGACCTATACCCTCACCGAGGCTGACTGCGGCTATCATATCATGGCGGCAGTCGCTCCCCGCCACATCCGCTCGGGACTTGGCACTCCCGTCACAGCCATCACCCCGGAGATGGTCGCCGAGGCGCCTGAAGTCAAGGAGCTACAGACCGATTTCAGCGATTTCCCCACCTCACCGCAGCTCCAAATCATACCGGGATTCTGGACGGTAGATGCCGTGAAACCGGCTGACACCGCTCCCTACGACTGGAGTCCCGACCCTCTGAACGGATGGTATTACGGCACCGGCATGGATGGCGCCGCAGGTATCGAGGGACTGCTCCAGGCATCGCGTGGCGCAAGGCTGATTTACAATCCTGTGCGACACTCATGTGGCGACATGCAGCTCTCACTGCTCGTCGACCCCTGCAAAAGCGCAGGGCAAGGTTTTGGCAGCGCCACAGGACAATATATGGATATCTGCATCAAATTTGACCCCGTCACCCTGTCGGGCTACGCTCTCCGCATCATCCGGACAACAAAAAATGACAAGGCGGTGGACTTCCTCCTGCTCCGCTACGACAACGCAGTGGCGACACCCATATCAGACCCCGTCTCAGCCATCTGCTACCGCAGCGGTTGTGAAATCAACCTCTCGGCTACAGGCAATACCCTCACGGCATCGGTCAACAACCGTTCCACCCTTCCTGAACCCCACCGCGAAGGTCTGTCGAAGGACGTGTACCTCAGCGCCACCATCACCCCTACAGCCTACGGCGGTATCTGCATCCAGCACACCGGCTCAACAGGGGCATCAGCCACCCTCCTGCGCGAGCTTAACGCCCGGTGGAGTGAATAGCCACCCCACTCCCGGTTGGACCCTCATGACAGAATGACGGAAACAATAGAATAAAAGAATCCCGGACCACCTCAACTGCGAGATGTCCGGGATTAATCATGTTTCATTCTCTTACTCTCTTACACGGTAAGGATTTCTTTCTCCTTAGCGGCAAATAGGCTGTCTATTTTCTTCAAATATTTATCGTGGAGCTTCTGCACTGAATCCTCAGCATCCTTCTCCACATCTTCAGGCATACCCTGCTTCACAGCCTTCTTCAGGCCGTCGATAGCATCACGGCGAGCATTGCGCACACTCACCTTGGCGGTCTCAGCCTCAGCCTTCGACTGCTTCACAAGGGCGCGACGGCGTTCCTCGGTGAGCGGCGGAATCGAAATACGGATCACTTCGCCATTGTTTTCAGGAGTGATACCAAGCTCAGAATTGATGATAGCCTTCTCAATTTCCTTGAACATTGGCTTCTCCCAAGGAGTGATAGTGATGGTGCGGGCATCGGGCACAGAGATGTTAGCCACCTGCGACACGGGCACGGTGGTGCCGTAATAGCTCACACGGATAGGGTCGAGAATCTTCGGGTTGGCTTTACCTGCACGGATATGGGCGAGAGCTTCATCAAGATAAGCCACTGCCATTTCCATTTTTTCTTCTGCGGGATTAAGGTAATCAGAGGGTTCCATAATTAATCTATTTGGTATTATTTTAATGATTCTTAGTACACCAGTGTGCCGATAGGCTCACCGTCGATAACCTTGGCGAGGTTACCCACGGTATCCATGTCGAACACCACAATGGGAAGATGATTCTCCTTGCACAGCGCGGTTGCAGTGAGGTCCATCACCTTGAGACCACGGTTGTAGACCTCATCGTAAGTGATTTCGGTAAACTTGGTGGCAGTCGGGTCCTTCTCGGGGTCGGCGGTGTAGATGCCGTCCACACGGGTGCCTTTGAGCATCACATCAGCACCAACCTCGATGCCGCGGAGGGCGCTGCCGGTGTCGGTGGTGAAGAAGGGATTGCCGGTACCACCGGCAATTATCGACACCTCCTTGCGCTCCATAGCCTCGATGGCGCGGGTGTTGGAATACTGCTCGCCGATAGGGAACATATTGATGGCTGTGAACACTCTTGCAGGCTGGCCTATGGCCTCGAGAGCCGATGAAAGCGCCAGCGAGTTGATGACGGTGGCGAGCATACCCATCTGGTCGCCCTTCACACGGTTAAAACCTTTGGCAGCTCCTGAGAGACCGCGGAAAATATTTCCACCACCTATCACAATCGCTACCTCCACGCCCTTGTTGACTATCTCCATTATCTGGCGTGCATAGTCATTCAGACGCTCGGTGTCAATTCCGTAACCCTGCTTGCCCATCAGCGACTCGCCGCTGAGCTTGAGCAACACTCGCTTATATTTGGTACTCATATATTCCTATATATTATATTTCCTATTTATATTATATTACTTAAGAACAAAGGTAATCATAAAAATCCAAATTCCCCGCCCCTTGTAAATAATTTAGAAAAATTTTTCTGTATATGATGGTTTATGTTTCCATCTGCCATGGGAGCAAGCTTTTTTTCCGGATAATTATCATTGCAGTAACGTGATTTATTAATGAAAAATGTGTAAATTAGTCGCACATTTCTTCACTGCTTATTTTATGAGTACGACATCTAACCCCCTGCGGTATCTCACCTCCCTATGTTTCATCTCACTATTCGCAATCACAGCCTGGAGCAGCAGTCAGACGACACTCTCGCCAACCGAGATTCTCGAAAAGACACTTGAGGCACTCAGAGGCGTGCATACCGCCACCTACAATGTCACCAAACATATATATCCCACACCTCTGGATTCGTTTTTCATCAAGGAGAATAAATTCAGATACATAGAATGTGAAAACTCCGCCGACACTTCCGGACTGGCACAGCATATAGTATTTTATCCTGACGGGAGTCTCTATAACTCGTATGACGGTAAACGCAGAATATATGGCAGGGGCAACTACCTCGACGCCACTGACCTGTCGCGCTGGTTTGGCGTAAGGACATTCGAGCCGCCGTTTTTCAATAACGTCACACGTCTGTGCGAATACCTTCTCAAACCCTCCGACATAAAGCAGGTCACAGTGGAGGATTGCGGCGACACATGGTTGGTGAAAGCGGTGGTGAAGGAATATCAGTTGCTGGTTTTCTACGGCAACCCTTACATCATGCCCTCTCTTCCATACGTGGAATCGCATTTCGGATTCCGCGTATCAAAGACCGACATGCTTCCCGTATGGTTTTCATTTCTCAGCGGGAATCCGCAGTTGAGATACGAAACCGAGGTGAGCGACGTGAAGTACAACCCTTTCACTCCTGAAGAATTTTCGGTGGACAAGTATCTTCCCGACCTTCCCATATATTACGATGAGGAAGAAAGAGAAGCATCCCGCGATGCAGCAAAACGACATCAGGAGTTTGTGAAACACTCACCGCTCCCTACCGACACTCTCCCACTCATCGGAGGCGGAGAAATCTCGCTCAGTATGCAGGATAATAAAGTGAAACTGGTATTATTCACCTCGACCTACTGCGGTGTCTGCCGATATGCCTATAAGACCATCTCTGAACTATACCACACCTATCCCGCCGACAGCGTGGCTGTATGGGGAGTAATCCAGGAATCGACCGCCCATCCGGAGGCATTGCTCAGATACAGAGACAAACATCAGATTGATTTCCCGATAGCCCGCGACAATGGCAACTTCTATCACCACTTTTTCCCCTCAGGTCTTTCACCGGCAATGTTGGTGATAGGAAAGGACAACAAAATACTCTATTGGCAGAATGGATTTGACGTAAGGAACCCGGAAAAAATTAAAAAACGTCTGCGCGAGGGGATAGAGCGGGGACTTGCCGGAACGACTGCTGATTAAAATATCACATGGAGCTGGAAAGCGGTGGAAAAAACCGCCTTTCAGGCTCAATCCACAAAAAATTATTTCTATATTTTAAGTTAAAATAGTGACAATTTTATTTCAAGTAGTTTACAATACGGTTACACTGTTGCCTAATTTATACTTTTTTTATTACATTTGCACATAAACTTTTTAGCAACCTAATTAAACCAATCGAGTAAAAAACGTGGACTTCGATTTATCCGCATATTCCATTCTGGTAGTCGATAATGACGAGAATATTCAGTCGCTCCTAAAGCTGAACCTTCAGACCGAAGGATATCAGGTGGAGGTGCTTGGCTGTGCCGAGGATGCCCTCATGGCAAATCTCGAATCGTTTCGTCTTGTCATTACCGAAACCTCTCTTCCGGGAGAGATTGACGGATGGGAATTGGTGGAAAGAATGAAGGAAAGTCGTCTCACAGCCGGAATCCCGGTGATGTTCTGCACCTCAAGCGACAGCGAGAACGATATAATACGAGGTCTCAACGCCGGTGCCGACGATTATATAGTAAAACCATTCTCACTGCGTGAGATGATGGCCCGAATCCGCTCGGTACTGCGCCGTCACCGCAACATGGCACCGCAAGCCACCTCACGCACCATTGAGTATCGTACGCTCATCCTTAACATAGACGCTCATTCACTGCTCATAGATGGTGAATCAGTATCACTCTCACCCACCGAATTCTCCATCATCACATTCCTGTTGCGCTCACGCAACAAGCTCTTCACACGCGAGGAAATCTTCAATGCCGCATGGCCGGGCGAAGAGATGACCAATCCACGCATGGTGGATGTCAACATTTCACGTTTGCGCAAGAAGCTGACCACCTACGGTGCAAACATAGTGAACCGTTCGGGACTCGGCTACGGTTTCATGGATAAGGAATAACACATGTTACCTTCATCAACCACCCCTTTCATACTTGAAGCAGGAACCGACGAAGCCGGCAGAGGATGTCTGGCTGGTCCGGTGTGTGCCGCAGCGGTCATTCTTCCCGACGGGTACACCCATCCTCTTCTGAACGACTCCAAAAAACTTACAGAAAAGCAGCGCGAGGAACTGCGTCCCATCATCGAACGCGACGCTATAGCATGGGGTGTGGCGATGGTGGATAACAACGAGATTGACAGAATCAACATCCTCAATGCCTCAATCATGGCAATGCATCTCGCTCTCAATCAGCTCGAAGTGACTCCGGGGCAAATCGTAGTGGATGGCAACAGATTCAAACCTTACCGCGACATCCCGCATCAGACCATTGTGAAAGGTGACGCCAAGGTAGGCAACATCGCTGCCGCCTCAATCTTAGCCAAAACCTACCGTGATGAATTCATGCGCAAGGCTGCAAAAGAATATCCCGGATATAACTGGGAAGTCAACAAGGGGTATCCTACCAAAGACCATCGCGCAGCGATAGCAGCATTAGGACCCACACCTCTTCACCGCATGACATTCCGCCTACTTCCCGAGAGCACCGCTCTTGGTAGTGACGAGAATAGCACCGTTGGCACCGCGTGAGCCATACTGCGAGGCATCCTTCAGCACCTCCACATGGTCCACATCATAGATACTTATAAAATCCAGTGATTTCACCTCTACACCGTCAACCATGTAAAGAGGAGTGCTCGAGAGCATGAATGAGCGCTGACCACGAATATTCACATCCACATCACCCGAATTGCTGTTACCTGTGATATTAAGTCCGGGCACACAACCTTTGAGCGCCATCAGTATGTTTCGCTCCCCTGTGCTGCGCAGACGCTCTCCGCTTATGCCTGAGCTGACACCGGTAAATTCGCGGCGCTTTACATATCCGTAGCCCATGTTGACAAGCTCATCGTCCTGCGAGGCTTTCACTCCACCATTCTCATCCTGCAATATGATTTTGATACCTGTACGTCCTTCTACCGGGATGCGGATGATTTTCTTTTTGCTGACCACCAGCGTGAGTGTATCGTCCGGAGCGACATCAGTGAGACCGAAACGCCCCTTCTTATCGGTACGGGCATATCGGCGCTCGTTGGTGGTATAAACCTTCACTTTATTGACAGGGGAGAGGGTGCTGTCGAGAATCAGACCGTTGAATGGCACATCGGCCCATGCGGTTGCTGCCATACCTATCATCATTGCAGAGGCTATGGTACAGAGATTAAAGCGAATTGATTTCATATATATAACTTGTTTTGTCAGCAACTCATCCCATACTCTACAGGTAGTGGACAGTGCGGAGCAGTTACCGGTATTATTTCTTCTTAGCGAGAGCCTTTGCAGCCGAATAGGCTAACAGCTCTGAACGGTAGTGGGCGGCGGCAATCTCACGCCCCACATTCCCTTCAAGGATTCCACCCTCAGCAATATATGTATGCCAGAAGGCTTTCACTCCATGCACAAATGGTGTGAGCGAGCCAATCTTCTCGTTGCTCACGGCAAGGACCTTGGCTTTCATGGCAGCATGGCGGCGGCTCACGTCAGAGTACTGTTCACGGGTATCGCAACGATAGTGGAGTATATCTCCGTCAAGCAACTCAGGGCGCACAGAGTCACGGAAAATCACTTTCTCGGCAACATCACGCAAATTCCAGTTGGCATATCGTTTGTCAAAAAGACGTATCTGCAGGTCGGGATACCAGCCGCAATGTTTCACCGGCACTCCGCAATAGAAATTCAGACGTGATACATTGTAGACCCTATGGGCAAATCCAACCTCCTTTAGCTTCTTTATCGATTCCTGAAGAGCAGGCGACAGCACTTCATCTGCATCAATTGATAGTACATACTGATGAGTGGTAAGCGAGGTGGCATACTGGCGTTGTGCACCGAAACCGTCAAAACGGCGCTGAGTAATGCGGCAACCGTATTTCTCACAAATCTCACGTGTACGGTCGGTGGAATATGAATCCACCACTATAATCTCGTCGGCTACGCCACGCAGTGACTCCAGACAGGCGCCGATACGCTTCTCCTCATTAAAAGCCAATATAGTTGCCGACAGATTCACCATGGTATCAACAGATATGAATATTTACAGTTTCTTTTCTTATTTTATACGGTAAGGTTTGACAACAAACAATTTACCGTCACGCAAATGTAATATTTATATTTCATTTATTGCACATTTGCGGCTACTTTTTCCATAATTATGAGGATTTTTTTACATTTTGCAACCTATTAAGTTTATATAGGACAATATTTGTCAGTTTTGTCAGTTTTGTCAACAAAATGTCAGCGAACTTCTATTTATTAACTATTCTTAACTGCAATATGTTTCCTATTAAAATTTTTATGGTTAATTTTGCATTCGAATAACGTCAAGTGGAATAGCTACTATCAATAAGTTTAAAGTCAACAAAAGTTAGGTTAAAGCATGGGGTGGGCTGTGAAGTTCCCCCATTTTTTTTATCCCTTATTCCGGATTATACGGATTTGTATATCATTTTTCACAAACTTTTTTCGGAGCCATTACGTTGATTTTCTATATAGAAAGTTGATAGTTTCAACAATTGAAAATAGTAAAATCATGAATAAATATTTATTGCCTATCGCAGCGCTGGGGATTATAATGACATCATGTTCCGGGAGCTCGACAAAATCAGCCGACTCTACAGTCAACGACACACTCACGCATAATCATACCGACGGCACTCTCATAGCCAAACGTTATATATCAGCCGACCTTAAGAAGTTCGGACTGCTCGGCAGTGTGAAGAGCGCGCAGCCTATCCCCGACGACCTCATTACGACTTGTCTGAACGAAACCCTCGATTTCAATGAGCAAGGGAAACTCACCACGAAATTCCTGACCTATTACGACAATCGCATCACAACCGATGCCAACGGGTATATCACAGGCACAAGCTGCGAGGATGCCGACGGAACATCATGGACCGTGACATTCTCAAAACTCAACGATAATGGTTGGGCTACGGAAGGTAAATATGAGACCGAGGGTCCCAAGAATAAAACTGTGGTGAATTTCACCTACACATACGATGCCACCGACTCAATCGGCAACTGGACACAGCGCACTCTGCGCGGCACCCGCACCATCCAACCGATGGACTACGAAACCGGTGATTATACAATTCCACAGCCTTCCACTCCGGTTGAAAAAGTCCAGACCAGAGAGGTGATTTATTATCAGGATGCAGAATAAACAGCAGCCATTATTCCGATAAAATACAAAGTATACTATCCCCGTGAGACTCCGATTTCTATGGAGTTTCCGGGGATATTTTTATGATGTTCGCCTCTACGAAATAACATAAAAAATGGAGTTATTAACAATGTCAATAACAATGTTGATAACTGTAAATAACAATTCAATCGTTTTTAAAAGATTACTATTGCAGATTAATACTCAATCCCGTATATAACTTTACACCATGCCCACCAAATAACTTATTAATTTACTATGAATTGGTTTTCAAGGTGGTTTTAAACATTTTAAGGTTGTTTATCTGATGAAAAGTTTTTAACTTTGCACTTTATTAACATGATGTTAATAAACCAATCAAATGTCAGATTTAAAGCTCATTATGGTGTTGATAACTATGACAATATTGTTAACCGGAGTTCAATAACCCAATAATGCAAGGAAATACACTGAAAGTTACTTCATGTTTTAACATCTGATATTATTCTTATTTAAATAGCTTTTTTAAAAAAATTTTCTCAAAACATAAAAATAGATGAATGTTGATAAAGGGTATGTTGAAGCACCCATCGACAAGGGTTTGAACCTGAAAGAGGAAATCAAACGTTTGAAGGAAGAAAAGAATGCCGTGATTCTTGCCCATTACTACACAGTGGGCGACATACAGGATTTGGCTGACTTTGTGGGCGACTCTCTCGCGCTGGCCCAGATAGCCGAGAAGCTCGACAATCCGGTGATCGTGATGTGTGGCGTCCACTTCATGGGCGAGACCGTCAAGATACTTTGCCCCGACAAAAAGGTGCTGGTGCCCGACCTCAACGCCGGGTGTTCGCTTGCCGACAGCTGCCCTGCTCCCGAGTTGAAAAATTTCAAGGAACAATATCCCGGTCACACGGTGGTCTCCTACGTCAACACGTCGGCTGCCGTCAAGGCTCTGACCGACGTCGTGGTGACTTCGGGCAACGCCATGAAGATTGTCGACGCGCTCCCTGCGGACGAGAAGATAATCTTCGGGCCCGACCGCAATCTGGGCAATTACATCAACTCGCAGACCGGACGCGACATGGTGCTGTGGGACGGTGCCTGCCACGTGCACGAGCAGTTCTCACTTGAGAAAATTCTTGAACTTAAAAAGCAACACCCCGAAGCGAAAATCCTGGTGCACCCCGAATGCCCGGCACCTGTCAGACTTGTAGCCGACAAGGTCGGTTCGACAGCTGTATTGCTGAAATGGGCAGAAGAGACACCTTATACTGAGTTTATCGTCGCTACCGAAAGCGGCATCCTGCATGAGATGCGCCGCAAATGCCCCGATAAGCTCTTCATTCCCGCTCCTCCCAATGATTCCACATGTGCTTGCAATGACTGCGCTTACATGAAGCTCAACACACTTGAGAAGCTTTACAACACCTTACGCTATGAACTTCCGGAAGTACACGTTGATGAGGCTATCATTGAACCGGCGCGCAGACCCATCACCCGCATGCTTGAGATGAGCAAATAATATCACACCGTCAGTAAAAAAATAAGTATATACAGTTTATATGGAATACAATCATAGAGAGATTGAAGCCCGCTGGCAGAAAGCGTGGCGTGAAAACAAGGTGTACAAGGCACAGATTGACGCCTCTCGCCCTAAGTTTTATGTGCTCGACATGTTCCCCTATCCTTCGGGAGCTGGACTTCACGTCGGTCACCCGTTAGGCTATATTGCCTCTGATATCTATTCACGTTACAAACGTCTGCAGGGTTTCAATGTGCTCCACCCGATGGGTTATGACGCCTACGGTCTTCCCGCCGAGCAGTATGCCATCCAGACCGGACAGCACCCCGAGAAGACCACCACCGACAACATAGCCCGCTACCGCAGCAGCTCGACAAGATAGGTTTCTGCTATGACTGGGACCGCGAGGTGCGCACATGCGACCCCAAGTTCTACAAGTGGACCCAGTGGGCGTTCATGAAGATGGTGGAGAGCTACTACGACACCAAGGAGAATAAGGCTATGCCCATTGCAAACCTTGAGAAACATTTCGCCAACCACGGTACTGAAGGTATACATGCCGCATGCTCTGAGGAGCTTTCATTTACCGCAGATGAGTGGAATGCTATGGACGAAAAGCAGAAGAGCGACACTCTGATGAACTACCGCATAGCCTATCTGGGCAACACTATGGTGAACTGGTGTCCGGAACTCGGCACAGTGCTTGCCAACGATGAGGTGAGCGAGGGTTTGTCGATCCGCGGCGGTTATCCTGTGGAGCAGAAACTGATGTATCAGTGGTGTCTGCGTGTGTCGGCCTATGCACAGCGTCTGCTCGACGGTCTCGACACCATCGACTGGACCGATTCGCTCAAGGAGACACAGCGCAACTGGATAGGTCGTTCAGAGGGTGCTGAGATGAAATTCCATATAGCCGGCAGTAACGTCGAGCTTGAGATATTCACCACACGCGCCGACACAGTGTTTGGCGTGACATTCATGGTGCTCGCCCCTGAGAGCGAGTATGTGAACCAGGTCACCACCCCCGAGCAGCGCCGAGGCAGTGAAGGAGTATCTGGACAGCATCAAGCACAAGACAGAGCGCGAGCGCATGATCGACAAAAAAGTGAGCGGAGTGTTCTCTGGTAGCTATGCTGTCAATCCTCTTACAGGCAAGGAAATTCCTGTATGGATAAGTGATTATGTTCTTGCTGGTTACGGTACAGGTGCCATTATGGCTGTGCCAGCTCACGATAGTCGTGACTATGCTTTTGCTAAGCATTTCAATCTTCCCATAATTCCCCTTATTGAGGGTTGCGATGTGTCGGAGCAGAGCTTCGATGCCAAGAGCGGAAAGATGATAAACAGTGCCTCTGACGAGCTTAATCTCAACGGTATGGAGGTAAAGGAAGCTATCGCAGCCACCAAGAAATTTATCGAAGAGAAGGGTATAGGCAAGGTCAAGGTCAACTACCGTCTGCGCGACGCTATTTTCAGCCGTCAGCGTTACTGGGGTGAACCTTTCCCCGTGTATTACAAGAACGGCATACCTACCCTTATGGATGAGTCAAAACTTCCGCTGCTTTTGCCGGAAGTTGACAAATATCTTCCCACCGAGACCGGTGAGCCCCCATTGGGTCGTGCCAAAAACTGGGTAACAGAGGATGGCTATCCTATCGAACTCAACACCATGCCAGGCTTCGCCGGCTCATCAGCTTATTATCTCCGTTATATGGACCCGCACAATGAAAATGCCCTCGTGTCCAAAGAAGCTGACGAATACTGGCGCAATGTTGACCTCTACATCGGCGGTACAGAACATGCCACAGGTCACCTCATCTACTCTCGTTTCTGGAATAAGTTCCTCTACGACCTCGGCTACGTATGTGAGCCAGAGCCATTCAAAAAGCTTATCAACCAGGGTATGATTCAGGGTAGAAGTAACTTTGTATATCGTATCAAGGACACCAATACTTTTGTGTCTTTAGGTCTGAAGGGACAGTATGACACTACCCCTATCCATGTTGATGTGAATATAGTTTCAAACGACATTCTTGACCTTGATGCTTTCCGCGCATGGCGTCCTGACTATAAGGATGCTGAATTTATCCTTGAAGATGGCAAATATGTGTGCGGATGGGCTGTTGAAAAGATGTCGAAATCTATGTTCAATGTGGTTAATCCCGATGATATTGTTGAGCGTTATGGTGCCGACACTCTCCGTCTGTATGAAATGTTCCTCGGCCCGCTTGAACAGAGCAAGCCTTGGGATACCAACGGTATCGACGGTGTAAACCGATTCCTCAAAAAGCTCTGGGGACTTTTCTACAAGGGTGATGAATTACTTGTCGATGACACCAAACCATCGCCTGAGGCTCTTAAAGCAATCCACAAACTCATCAAGAAGGTAACCGGCGACATTGAAACTTTCAGCTACAACACTTCTGTGGCAGCATTCATGATATGTGTCAACGAGCTAAACGGCTGCAAGTGTCATTCACGTGAAGTTCTTTCTGATTTGCTTGTCGTACTCGCTCCGTTTGCACCACACATTGCCGAAGAACTTTGGCATACAGCTCTCGGAAACACAACTACCATCAATGATGCGAAATGGCCTGTATGGAATGAGGAATACCTTAAAGAAAACAGCGTGAACTACGCTATTTCATTCAACGGTAAGGCTCGTTTTAACATTCAGGTACCTGCTGATATGCCTAAGGAGGAAGTTGAGAAGCTTGCCCTTAACCATGAATCATCAGCCAAGTGGATTGACGGTAAGACTATCCGCAAAATCATAGTGGTTCCTAATAAGATTGTCAACATTGTGGTAGGGTAATCATCCTGCTATAATATAAAAATATTCAGCGCAACCTGGATTATTGTTTCCAACGGTTGCGCTGATTTTTTGTACTTACAGACAATAAAATCTCTTGTACCGTATGCTGCTTGAGTTCCGTTTATAAACACTTATATGTTTTTATATAAAGAGAAAATTTTTTTAAAAAAAGCTATTCAAATAAAAATAATATAAGATGTTAAGAGTTTGAGTAACTTTTTGGTTAATTGCTTGCATTATTGGGTTATTGAACTTCAATTAACAATATTATCATATTTATTAACACTGTAAAATCTTTATAATATGATTGTTAGTATAGTTATTAACATCATGTTAATAACATGTATAGTTAAGAACTTTTCATCCGATAAACAACCTCAAAATGTTTAAAACCATATTGAAAATGTATTTATAGTTAATCAATAAGTTATTTGGTGGGCGTCGTGTAAAGTTATATACGGGATTGAGTATTAAATCTGCAATAGTAATCTTTCAAAAACGATTGAATTGTTATTTACAGTTATCAACATTGTTATTGACATTGTTGATAACTCCGTTTTATTTATGTTTATTCCAATTCTAAAGCTACTGAATTACCTTGGGGTAGATTTCATATAAGATAAAAGTCATGAGGCTGTTTTAGACGTGATTTTACGATTTCACCCCTGCCGGAATAAGCTCTGACAGGGGTGATTATTAATTTATTTATAGGACCAAATGACAAGTCCTATTTTGCTACACTAAGAAAGAATACTTAAGAATCAGAAAAAACTTTTTTACTGTTATTTCACTTCCAGAGGATTCCAGTTATCGGCTCCGGAGAGTACAGTATGAATGGCGTAAGGAGTGGGGTCGGAAAGCTGACGTGAATATGAAACACGTGCCGAGGGATTTGCTCCTTCACCGGTGCTTTTATATTCTGCATAGTTCACAGTCTGTTCATTGGACGCTTTACCCCAGTTATTCCAGCCTTCGGGTGATATGTGACGACCGAGGTGGCAGTTGATATAGATAGCCTGTGCAAACGGACGCCAGGGACGGGATAGAGCAACGCCATCAATGCCGGGCTCGGCTGTGAGTGTACAGTCGTGGAACACATATCCATATTTGCTATCTTCGGGAGTTGCAGGGGCTGTGACATATCCTTTACCCTTGCTATGAATGCGGCAGCGGTTGAACACTGCGGTAGCCTTACCGAAAATAAAGTCCACAGTGCCCTCTATATAGCAATCCTCGTAGTATTGACGCGTAGGATAGCCGTAGGTATACAAAGTATCCTGACAGCCGAGAAAACGGCATTTACGGAAGATTGCGCGGTCACCGCTCACGAAACATGCCACTGCCTGTCCTACGGGACCGGAGCTGTTTTCGAATGTAATATTCTCTGCTATAAAATCGGGTGCATAAATGTAACATGAAGCGGAACCTGAGGTTGATTTTTCCTCACCGAAGCGGTTGGGTTTTGATGCATAGTCATCGTAAGTGATTACTGCACCATCCTCACCTACGAGAGTAAGATTTATTTTACACTCAGGGATAATCAGTTTTTCCTTGTAATTTCCCTTCTTTATAAGGATGGTTGTGCGGTTAGCCTTACGGAAATCAGGGACTGCATTGATGGCATCCTGCACAGTGGTAAAATCACCGCTGCCATCCTGAGCTACCACAAAGTCAAAGTGACGTTCATCGGCATAGGCTGAAACAAGAGTGATGAGGAGCAGAAGAAGCGATATGGATTTCTTTAGCATGGTATAGATGTTAATTGATTGTGATATAAAACTACGTTGTATTGTTATTTTTCATTCAGGAGGTCTGGGCGCAGCAGACGGGTACGGGCAAGAGCTTGCTCATGCTTCCAATCATCTATTTTAGCTTTGTGACCGGAAAGTAATATGTCGGGTACTTTCCATCCTTTATATTCGGCCGGACGGGTGTATACCGGAGGTGCGAGAAGGTTATCCTGATATGAGTCACTCAGGGCACTCTGCTCATCGCCAATGGCACCGGGTATAAGACGTATTACGGCATCAGCAATCACCACTGCGGGTATCTCGCCACCGGTAAGCACATAATCACCGATTGATATTTCCTTGGTGATGAGGTGTTCGCGTATACGGTAATCCACTCCTTTGTAGTGACCGCAGAGGATTATCAGGTTATTGGCGAGTGAAAGTGAGTTTGCCATCGGCTGGTCAAACTGTTCACCGTCAGGCGAAGTAAAAATCACCTCATCATATTCACGTTGAGACTTAAGGTCGGCTATGGCGCGGTCAACAGGTTCAATCTGCATCACCATCCCAGCCTCTCCACCGAAGGGATAATCGTCTACTTTACGGTGCTTATTGGTGGTATACTCACGCAGATTGTGTACCACAATCTCACATAACCCCTTGTCCTGCGCACGTTTCAGTATGGAGCAGTTTAGAGGTGATTCAATCATTTCGGGAAGTACGGTCAGTATATCTATTCTCATTTTGTAATATTTTTTTCTGTTAATCCTGCTGTCGGTGGGGTGATACTGTGGGGCTGTATCAATTTCCAACGGTCTTTCTTATTCTCCAGCCTGCGGGGTAAAGATTATTGGAGCGGTTACCGAGGTTCTTTACAAAGCCGAGTGGATAGTTCTGGTAAGTTAGAAGTACAAATCCTTTCTCAACCTCATCAGGGAGAGTCATTGCATCGCCATGCAGGTAATGTAACGCATCATCAAGTGAGAGTTCGCAGCGGGGGAAAGCGTCAGATGCGAGACTCTGTGACATGGCGAGTGACTGTGAGGGTATCACATCTTTCCCCTTGATATTTCCGAGCAAAATCCCCTCGTGAATGACATCCACACGCTCCTTCACAGCCTTAAGCAGCTGAATATGTTCCGCAGGGAAAGCAGTTATGCGGTCGGCATCAGTATAAATCTCCATGGAAGTGCTGTCGGTGAGCCAACGTGATACCTGCGGAGGCACCGGGATTTTTGACTTCTTCCTGTCACCTTTGGAAGGCTTTGATTTCAGACGCGGAGCTGAGGAAACTCCATCTTTCCTTATTACCGAGGCAAATAGCCCTTCGCCTCTCACTCTGCCGGGTATAAAGCGATAGCAATGATGGGGTGTGTCAATTCCGGGAGTTATTTCCCATTCAGGCTCTACTGGAATCTCCACACTTTCACCTCCGAGTTCGTTTATGATTCTATCAACCATATCCTCGTTCTCGTTACGGTTAAATGTGCAGGTGCTGTAGATGAGATATCCGCCGGGACGCAGTGCATCCCACAGGTTGCATACAATCTCCCATTGTCTGTCGGCACATTCATGTATGAGAGCTTCCGACCATTGCGCCACTGCATCTGGGTCCTTTCTCATCATCCCCTCACCTGAGCATGGCACATCGGCAATCACTATTTCGAAGCATTCACGCAACTTACCGAGTTTGGCTGTGTCTCCTCGAGTCACTATAATACCCGGAAAACCCCATTTAATTGCGTTCTCCCGCAATGTCGCGGCTCTGGCAGGGATATATTCATTTGCCACTACAACAGAGCCTGCAGGGAGCACATCAATCGCAGCAGTGGTTTTACCTCCCGGTGCGGCGCAGGCATCAAGAAGTGACACTTGTGAATTTCCTTTTGTGAGTTGGCTCACCAGGTACTGATGGAACATTGATGACGCCTCCTGGACGTAGTATCTTCCCTGATGAAATGCTGGGTCGAGGGTGAAGGCGGGACGTTCAGAAAGATAGAGACCGTTGCTGCACCAGGGCACACACCCGTCGGCTTTCGGAAACTCCGGCGCTTCCGCTGTCATATCGGATTTTGCCTTGTTGATACGCACCGATACCTCGGGCTGACCTTCACGTATGTTGTCGGCAAGGTCACCGAGTCCTGATGCCTTTAGCATTTCAGCAAATTTTTCAGGTATCTCTATCATTGTCTCCCTATATAATTTTGTTGGTTTATGAAACCTAAGAACCTATTTGTTTGATTCTAACAGTTTCTAAACCGCTTCATTCTACTGCAAAATTACAAAAAAATGGGCATTGAACTAAATTACTGATGAGTATTGTTTGAAACTAATTTTTTATTTGTATCTTTGCTTCCATAAATAAAAAATTAGTTTATGGGTAGGATAATAATGATTATTGCCATCTTTGCGTCTGTTTTCACCAGTGCATGGGGTGTACGCATAGAAGTGAAGGAACCGGCGCTGTTTGAAGTGCTTTACACAAAACATGTGGTACATGATACCATTTATGGAGAATCTCCTGCCACTGATGCCCAGATGGCACTGCGTGTGGGTAAAACTTCCTCAATGTTCTATCCTGTAAAATGTTTATGGAAAGATTCGCTGATGCATTATAATGTAGCTCTGTTTTTTGAGATTGACAGGAAGAACTGGGAAGAAGGTGAACGCAAAACAGGTGTATGGAATCCTCTCGGTGGGCGTGAATGGGAATATATATTTAAGAATATGCCCGAAGGGAAATGGACGGTTAAGAATAGATTTGACCTTGATGACCGTGTGTATGAGGAAGATATAGAGGTGCCGCAATGGGAAATAGAGGATTCTGTCAAAATAATCCTCGGTTATGAGTGCCAGAAAGCTGTGACAGATTTCCGTGGTCGTAAATGGGTGGCATGGTTTGCACCGGATATACCTGTTTCCGACGGTCCATGGAAACTTTCAGGACTCCCCGGTCTGATACTTGAGGCTTACGATACAAAATATCATTATATTTTCACTGCCACTGGTATGCTGAAAGAGAATCCTGATGTGAAAGTAGGTATTTTTATATTTAGTGATTGTATCAAGATGACACGTGATTCATATCTGAAGGCTCGTTATAGAGCGCAGCCGCGTCCGGGAAAGCAGTCGTTGGGCGATATGCTCCGGGCTGCCCATGGAATTGAATCTAAAACGAAAGACACCAGAAAGAAAATCGTATATCCTTATTACGACTACGAGGAAACCAATTATCCACATTAAGTACCGTATGAGGCGGAATGATATCGGCGGATTATTGATTTTTTCTTAGTGTACGGTTCTCGTAAGTCTCAAATGCTTTGACCCATTCCGGCAGGATGGGAGCTGAGGTATTTGTCTCCATGTCGAATCCTGACATGATGGTGCGGCAGTCACACTTCACTTGTCCGGTGGATGGTGAAAACACCCGTTGCTCTATGGTGAGGCTTTTTTCGCCTATGGCGACTACGGCAGTCTCCACCTCGATTTCCTCATTAAAAAAAGTCGGAGCACAGAAATTGCAATTAATGTTGACAATTACCACTCCTATTCTGTCCCATTTGAGATTCTCACCAAGCACTGCCTCAAAATAGCGTGTTTTGGCGAGGTCCATGAATGTGAGGTAGATGCTGTTGTTGAGATGACCGAGCATGTCGATATCGTTGAAACGCATCTGCAGCGGCATGCGGTGACGGAAGGATTTGATATGCGGTGCGCAGTAATTACCCATTTGTTTTGGTATCAATATTTTAAGCGAGGCACTACTATGCCATGCCTATAGGTTAATGAAATTGTATCTCTTTCACAACGTCAGCGCCCACGGCGCGGTTTATGGCGTTGATTAACTTTTCACGATTGAAGGAGAGTTCATTTTTCAGCGGAGCGGAGGTCATGTAGACATGCATCACCCCCTTGTCCACATACCGGCGCGAAGTATAGCGGTTAATGGCTGGACCGACCACATCAATCCACGATGCGGCGGCGCGCTGCTCGTTGAGTGTGTCTGTGAGCCCTGCGCGTGCCATAGCTTCATCGATTATGCTGGCTATCTGTTTGGGGTCGCTACGTTTCATATTCGTTACTGTTGTGTGGGTGTGAAGTCTCCGTTTTCCACACTCCACATTCTATAATCACCTCCTGTACGTCGCATAATCTCGTCGAGGTGAGTGCGGTTGGTATCAGTGATGAATATCTGACCGAAAGAGTCGCTGGTCACAAGCTCCATAATGCGTTCCACGCGTGAAGCGTCGAGCTTGTCGAAAATATCATCAAGCAGCAACAGCGGGCGCATTTTTGTGGAGGAATGCAGAAACTCATACTGCGCCATACGCAGCGCTATGGTGAACGTCTTGCACTGTCCCTGCGAGCCCGTGCGGCGCATGGGCATCCCGTCGAGTTGCATGTCTATATCATCTCTGTGGATACCCACCGAGGTATGTTTTACTATCTCGTCGTGTCGTCGCGCCTCATCGAGGAGAGTCTGTAGCGTCACTCCCGGGCGGTTTAGCTGGCTCTGATATGCGAGACTCACGTGTTCTCCATTCTCCCCGGCTATGCTTACATAATATCTGTCGAAAATATCGGTAAGTTTACCAATCCATTCGGCTCTCACATCGTGGATATAACTTCCGCTCATATCCAGCATTATTTCCACGGCGCTGTACAGGTTGGGGTCAACACACCCTTCGCGCAGCAGACGGTTGCGCTGTTCAAGGGCTCGGGTGTAGCGGATGAGATTGTCAAGATACACCGGGTCACTCTGCGAAATCACCACATCCATCCAGTGTCGCCGTTCCTCACCGCTCTCGCGGATGAGGTCTATATCCTGCGGAGCCACCATGACAAGTGGGAAACTCCCTATGTGGGAGCTGAGACGGTCATATTCCTTGCCTCCACGCTTGAGGGTCTTCCTTCTGCCCGATGAGAGACCGAGAATCAATTCCTCATCTACACCTTTGCGTATATAATCGCCTCGTACTATGGCAAACTCTTCTCCGCGGCGTATGAGCATCTTGTCGTTCACACGTGAGAAACTCTTGCAGAAGCTCAGGAAATAGATGGCGTCGAGCAGATTGCTTTTACCCATGCCGTTGTTTCCGAGAAAGCAGTTTACTTTCTCGGAGAACTCCAGCCTGGCATCGGATATGTTCTTGAAATTAGTGAGTGAAAGTTGCTTTAGAAGCATGGGATTGAATACATACGTTTAGAGGTCGTCGTTTTTCAAAACAACGACCTCTTTGAATTAGTTGATACCGGTCAGCTCTCGGATGCGACGGGGTATGTCGGTATTGTCGTTGAACGATGCGAATTTTTCGGCACCTGCACCAATCGCGTAGACAGGCACAAGACCTCCGGAGTGACCGTTGGTGGTCCAGCCGAGACCTGTGAAGCTGTCGAGTGTGCGGTAAACCAAAGTTGTGAACTCGTTGAAACTATTGTAGAGTGTCTTCTGGTCAACACTTTCGCGGCGCTTGATACATTTTTCGAAGCTATCTTTCAGCTCTGTGGTCTGTTTTTCGGTTACAGGTACATATTTCCAGAAACCGAGGTTGTCGGTGAGATATTCCTTCATATCTTCCCATTCATAGATACGGCGTGACTTCATGATGGCACGGCAATAGTCATCGAAAAGGTCCTTCGATACCTTCTGATAATCATAGTAGTGGAGATGTGCATCATATCCCACGGCATTGTTTCCAAGACCGAGTCCACCTGTCTCATGGTCGGCAGTGATGATGATGAGTGTTTCATCAGGATGGGCGAGATAGAAGTCATAACCCACTTTTATTGCATCCTGGAAATTGAGGATTTCCTTGATGATGGTGCCGCCGTCGTTGGCATGGCCGCCATAGTCGATGTTGCCCCCTTCGACCATCATGAAGAACTTGTCGTGACCGTTCTTCTCAAGGTGCTTGAGGCAAGCTTCGGTCATGGCGGGGAGAGTAAGCACACCGGGGATTGAATCAATGGTGTAACCTATGTCGTTGATTGTTATGGAATCGGTGTTTAGAAGTACCACGCGGCGCGAATCGGTGGCGTTAAGGGCATCGATGCCGCGCACCACTGATACATTGTTCTCGGCAAATATTTGCATGAGGTCGGTAGGATTCCCTTTTTTATCCTTTACACCACGCAGATTTGAGCCTCCTATGAAATCATAGCCACATGAAGCCGCCTGCTTGCCAATTTCATAATACATGGAGCGGTAGGGCACATGTGCGTAGAATGAACCGGGTGTGGCATCGTCGGGAGCCACGGAGGTCACCAGACCCACACCATAGCCGGCGTCAAAGAGCTGTTTGGCAACTGAGGTCACTGCAGCGCTGTCTGGTGTCACACCGAGCATGCCATTCTTAGTCTTGTATCCGGTAGAAAGCGCGGTACCGGCGGCTGCTGAGTCGGTCACGGGTGACGAAGCGGAGTAGGTGGTGAGAGTGGAGACGATAGGAAACTGCATCATAAGCAGTGGCTTCTCGCTGCCACGCACCATGCGGTTGTAGCACTCGGCACTCATTACTTGTCCCATACCCATACCGTCGCCGATATAATAAAATATATATTTCGGGGTAGCTGCGAATGCCATACCGGCAATCGTCAGGGATAGAAAAAATGATAATAATCGGTTTTTCATCTTAAAATGGTATTTTTAGTTAGATATTTATCTGTTGAATTCGAGTATTTCATCCATAGGGTGACGACTGTTGGATAGCCGTGGCACTTTTCTCTGACCTCCGAGCTTGCCTGTAGCGGCAAGCCAGCTTTCGAAAACTCCTCTTTTACCCTTGATTACGGTGAGGGGGTCAAGAAAGATTCCGTGGCTACGCTTTGCCTCATAGTCACTGTTCTCTTGTTGCAGTGCCTTATCAAGCAGTTCGGCAAACAGCTCCACCGATTCCGGTTCTCTCACAAACTCTATTAGCCATTCATGACGACCGCGGCGATTATCGGCGGCATAGACCGGGGCTGCCGTATAGTTGGCTATCTCGCATCCCAGTTCATGGCACACTTTGGTGAGGGCTGCTTCGGCGTTCTGGACCATAAGCTCCTCGCCAAAAGCGTTGATATAATTTTTGGTGCGACCGGCTATGGTGATTTTCAGCGGGTCAACTGACTCAATTCGCACTGTGTCGCCTATAGGGTAACGCCATAGACCGTTGCACGAGGTGATTACCAGAGCGTATACCTCCCCCTGCTCAACTTTCCAAGCCGAAAGAATCTCAGGATATTCCGAGTCAATCTGGTCAATAGGTATGAACTCGTAGAAAGTACCGCAGTCGAGCAGCAATAGCATGGAGTGGTCATCGATGGCATTCTGAACGGCAAAGAATCCTTCGGAGGCGTTGTAAGTCTCCAGATAGCGCATGGAGGATGAGGTGATTTTGGCATATTGGTCGCGGTAAGGTTCCATGGATATTCCTCCGTGGAAGAATACCTCCAGGTTCGGCCATACATCCTGTATGCAACCCGCTCCGGCACGCTTCATTACCTCTTTGAGCACTGTGAGAAACCACGACGGCACACCCGAGATGTTGGTGATATCCTCATGCAGTGATTCCTCTACCAAGGCGGGAAGTTTTGTGAGCCAATCCTGCATCAGGGCAGTCTCCTTTGATGGTACGCGTACCATATTGGCTATAGGATTGATATTTTCTATCAGGTTGGCGGACAAGTCCCCTACCCTTACTCCAGGTTTCAAGCTCAGCTCGTTGGCGAAACTGCCTCCGAGTATGAAGCTCTTGCCGGCAAATATGCGGCTGTCCGGATACAGATTGAGGTAATGCGCTACCACATCCGCTCCCCCTTTGTAATGGGCGCGGTGAAACGATTCGTCAGTGATGGGTATATATTTGCTCTTTCCGTCGGAAGTGCCTGATGATTGCGCATAGTTCATCGTCACCCCTTCCCAGAGTATATCCTTTTCACCCTCAATCATTCTCATTATCCAAGGGCGTAGTTCGGGATAGGTCACAGGCTTCGGGAGAGCTTTGCGGAAACTGTCATAATCCCACGCCTCTTCCAGTCCATGCTCCACACCCCAAAGTGTGCGTCGACCTACGGCAAGCAGATGGTCGAGCTCTCGTGTCTGTACTTCGCGGGTACGGTGGAGCCAACTTTCCGATTCCTTGACTCGTTTCAGGAACCATGGTCTGACTATGGGAGTGAAATTTATCATTGGAGTGATGACTGGTGGCTTGGAGGTTGATTGTTATCTTTTTAAGCTGGTTTTTAGCAACCTCAAAAATCTGTTCTTATAGTTCTTCCGGATGTTTACGGTAATACTCCTCCAGAAGTGTCTTGATGTTGAAGTAATAACCGCCGCGTTTCTTTCCGTCCTTGTCGGTGACGGTGAGATATTCATAATAGGGGTCGTAGAAAAGATGGTCGGAAACCGTGAAATCCATCATATTGAGAAGCACATATTCATGAAGTGGCTCTATGACATACCATGCGTTCTCCTCATCCTCCCCGGTGCCGGTCGATACGATTGCCATCAGCAGATGGTTTAGTTTGTACTGCCATATATTGGCAAGATTGGTCTTTCCTTTCTCGCGGAGGGCATTGATAAGCATCACCATCTCCCCCAGGTTGAATGGATTGTCGGCAAGAGCCTTCTGAGTATAGGCTATCACTGAATCGCACTCCTGGCGGGTCAGCTTCTTGGATTTGTCGAGCACATTGTACTGTATGCTGCGCTGGGCTGAGCGGTAAGGGTTATAATCCTCCTGAAACATATATCCGAGGTACAGATGACGGTATTTGTCAAGTTTCATGAGGGTGTCATTGCGCTGGAATTCCTGCATGAGTTTCGGATAATAGTAAGGGGAACTTTTATCGAGCGTGGCACGCTTGATTTGTTCTAAATCCGGTTTTTCGCGCTTTATCTCACCTGCGCTCTGAGCGAATGCGCCGGCGGTGATGATAAGCGATATGATGAAAGTGAATATTGTACGCATTTGGGTGAGAGACTGGATTGGATTAAAAAAATTTAAGATGTTCTGCAAGGTCGGGAGGTCAGTTTCGGTTACCTCTCGTTATTCCGCCATAAAATCAGGTAGCAGCCAGCTTATCGACACTCCGATGATGCAGATTGCTATCACTGCCGGAAAACCTTTGGCACAAAGATAGCTTAAAAATTTGGAAGATGGAAATTCAAGAGGCTTTCCTTCGGGAGTTTTTGCGTATGCAATCCCTCCGAGTATGGCTCCTGTGGCTGTGCAGAGAACCACGGACGGAATCAGTAGCCCTATGAACATCCCCACGGCGCCACCACCTGCTATGTAACCGAGCCCTTGGTTAGACTTGGCTATATCTGCGGGAAGCAGCATGTCGATGACAAGCACAGCTACCAATGCCACTCCCCAGAATATCAAGGGTGTCATGGATAACTCAGCCGGAGCTATCAGCCCGGCGATACAGAGCACTGCGTAAGCCACTGCCACGGCGTAGCGCTTGGACTTGAATGTCATTACCAGTGCCACTATAATAAGTAGCACGCACACTGCGATATATGCTATAGGACCTATCATAAATAAATTGCTTTAATCGGTGAGGTTCGGGCGTTGTCTGAACGCTCTCTTAATGCAACAACGCAGGTGGATTGCATATTGTTTTTGCTGCGGAAACTCACACAAGATACCCGTAGGATTTTAGCCGCTCACGGAACACAGAGTACTTTCCGCTTTCTACCAGAAGGATATAATTCTCAGCTCTGCGGCTTATGCTGCGTATAGTTGGGTCAGTGGAGATTATCTCATGCAGGCGCAGGTCTGTACGGTCAATTTCATAGACGGAGTAGACTTCCGGACTCTTGGTGACCTTACCGACATTGTCAAGCATCTCATCGAATAGTTTCTCCCAAATCTGTGGTGGTTTTTTCTCTATAAACTGTCGGAAAGTCTCTATTTTATGAGCTATATTGAACGGTGTATGACAATTCCTCAGGAACGACGCAGGGGTCACCACATAGCGGTGGTTGCCTATGGGATTGGATATGTCATTGAGCATTGATTCGTAAGGATTGGCGTCACCGAGGGCACGTATGAGCAGTTTGTCGTCACTAAGCTCAAAGTATTTCAGACTCTCGGTGCTGTTGGTGGTAGTGTAGGTATCGGTGATTTTCAGGGCATATCTCCCTAAGGGTGTGAGATGCAGATACTCCAGTCCGTCGTAAGGGCTTGGTGAATCCTCCTCTACAGGCTGATATGCTATCTCCACTATCCCGATGGATGCGAGAGCGAAAATCACCCCCTGGATATATGGACGTCCCACCTGTGTATAGATTGTGGCGTGGGTTACATGTTTATCGCTGCGGGTGTTGGTTATATCGTTCTCCTCCATTAGCTTCGGCTTCACGAAGGTACACAACATCTCATTGACCTCTTTCTCTCTCAGGCGGTCCTCAAGAAGCTCGTAGCTCATCCATCTGCTATCCTCGCCAAGTGTCGTGAGGATACCGAGGATTTCTTTGATTATCTGTGACACGTACGAGAACTGTGTGAACGCCGTGAGCACTTTGCTGAGCATCGGCAGTATGAGGTGAGTGAGATGGTGCGAATAGTACATCACATGAGGCATCAGCTCTCTCACCATCTCCTGCGGCGAGAGCGAGAGGGCGCTCTCGCGGCTACGCATCAGGGTATTGGTGCCGTAGAGGGTGAAGAGTGTGAGGGCCATGCGTGTGCGCAGGTCATTGTCCTCCTTATTGAGCGAGTGAGGGAAAAACTCGTTGAGACTTACCATACGGCTCACATTTTTCAGCACCGTGGCGGGAAGTTTAGTCTTTCCCATCTGGAGGGTGTCATTGATGAAGAGGTTGCGGAGTATCGGGAGCGAGCCTATGATGTCGTTCTCACCATTGAATATCGCATATTGCTTGTCGGCAGGGAGATTGTCGGTGAGAGCGGTTGTCGGTGACACTTTTTTGTGGAAATACGGGAGCAGGAGACGCCGCAGCGACGGTGAGAGTGAAAACACGCTCTCTTTACGCTTCCAGCTTCCGCTCGCCGATACGGTAAACCATCCTGTCTCCGGGATGTAGCTCTGGTCTGTGTCGTAACCGTAGTAATATGAGAGGCTTTTGCTGGTGGTACAGCTTTTGCCTATTATGTTGTTGAACTGGTTCTCGCTCACATAGTAGTTTTTGTCGATGCACCTCCAAACCTCTTTGAGCTCAGGAGGAAAAGTGCTGAAATAGAGCTGACGGTTTGAACTGTCGGCAAGTATGCGGGTGAGCATTCCCACCAGGTCGCTCTTTTTGGCTGCAGTCTTCCCTTTTATGCTGTAGTAGATATTGTTTATGCACTCCGTGTGCCCCATCCATGTCTGGAATATTTCAAATTCCTCGAAAAGTGGGGCGAGTGTGTCGATTACTCTCAACAGCTGCGTCTTGTTGAAGCTGTTGTTGAGCATGTTGTTCCACATTGTCATGCTGTCGACATCGGGAGTGGCTATTGGATATGGTGTCTTGGTATTTGCCATAACTTGCTTGATTGGATTGGAGAGAGGATATTATCCGAGAATGAAGTTTATATCATCCTGCGACAATTGTTTGGACGATGAGGTATCAGTACCTATCAGACCTTCGAAGAGTTGTGATTTCTGTTGCTGGAGCTGGAGTATTTTCTCCTCGATGGTGTCGCGGGTGATGAGCGAATAGGAGTGTACCTTGGCGTGCTGGCCTAAGCGGTGGAGGCGGTTGATGGCCTGCTCCTCGGCGGCCTTGTTCCACCACGGCTCGAAGATGAACACCGTGTCGGCCACGGTGAGGTTGAGGCCCACGCCACCGGTCTTGAGCGTCATGAGGAACACCTTGCATGAAGGGTCGCTGTTGAATCGCTCCACAACCTCGCGGCGGTCGCGGGTGGCGCCTGTCATGCTTTCGTAGTCAATGCCATGTTCGGCAAGACGCTCACCGGTGAGTTCGAGCCCGGCTATATAGTTGAAGAATACCACGCATTTGTGACCGTTTGCCACCGCTTCGGTGATATTTTCAATCAGCATTTCCAGTTTGGGCGACGTGATGGTTCCCTCGCTCATGCTTTCAGGCACTGAAGCTATGCGGCGGAGCTCTGTCAATGCCTGGAACATTACAAACTGCGATTTCTGCACTCCTTCTTTGGCTATATATTCGTTCACTCGGTTAAGATAGAAGCGTCGGCGCTGCTCGTAAAGCTCTGCCTGTGCCTGTTCCATCTCCACGTAGAGAGTCTGTTCCACTCGGTCGGGAAGCTCCGTGAGCACATCCTTCTTCAGGCGGCGCAGCATGAAGGGAAACACTCGCCGGCGCAGGGAGTTGGTGGCTTCCTTGTCGTTCTCCTTCTGTATAGGGATGGCGTAGCGACGGTTGAACTCATCGATGTCACCGAGCATTCCGGGGTTGAGGAAGCGGAACAGTGAGTAGAGTTCGGTGAGGTTATTTTCAATCGGCGTACCGCTGAGTGCCAGTCGGTGGTCGGCTTTGAGGAGGAATGCGGCGCGTGTCACCTGTGCGGTGAGGTTCTTGATGTTCTGACTTTCGTCTAATATCACATAGTGGAACTTTTGCGCCGAGAATTGTTCTATGTCATTGCGTACTATGGCGTAGGTGGTTATGATGACCTGATGCTTCATCGCCTCGGTGAAGTCTCGGTTGTTGCCGTAGTAGCAGTATACGCTGAGTTCAGGATTGAAACGGGCACACTCCTGCTGCCAGTTGAACAGTAGGCTGCGGGGCATCACAATGAGTGTGGGGAGTGGCTGCGATGGGTAGATTTGCGATAGCACGGCTATGGTCTGCACCGTCTTTCCAAGACCCATATCGTCGGCGAGACACCCTCCCAGATTGTTGTCGTAGAGATATTTTATCCATTTCACACCCTCCTGTTGGTAGGGACGCAGCTCAGCCTTGAGTGTGGGTACTTCAAGTTTCTCCTTGTGGAGCTGGTTGAATCCTTCATAGAGTTCGCGCTGACGGGCAAACAGTCCCGGGTCGAGACGCTGTGTGAGCAGGTCATCAATGTCAGGGAGGTCAAAGTAAGTCAGACGCACATTTTTACCCGAGTCTTTCTTGTCGCCGAATATTCGGTTGAGCCGCCTCATGTAATGTTCATCAATCACAGCGCGGTTACCGTCGCTGAGCATCACGTACTTGTTCTCCCTGTACTGTTCGAAGAGTCGCGAGAGAGTGATTTGCTCGTTGCCGATTTCCACCATAGCCTCCCCTTCTAGGAAGTCTATGCCTGAATGGAGCTTCAGGTTGAGTTTCGGTTTCACCGGTTTCACTTTATATTCCTTGAGCTTTTCAGCTCCGAGTATCATGTATTCGCGCAGTAGCTGCGGCAGACCGTTGATAAGGAATGGTGAGGCGACCTCGTGAGGAAGTATGAAATAATCCTCGTCGTTATACACCAGTTTGCTCTCCTTCTTTCCGGGTGAATATTTCTTGATAAGGGCTGTGAGTTTCTCTATATCTTCTGTGAGATTGCGGCGGCGCACTGGTTTGACATTGATTACACCTTCAGGTGTGAGTGTGGCTATACATGAGAGGTCAAACCGCTTCAGGAAATCCTCATCTATACCGGGTAGTGACTGTGATATGCGCAGGTGAAGGGCGAGGTCACTGTCGATTTTCTCAAATATAAGAGCCGGCAGGGCGTCGGTCTCCTCGGTGGCTATGCGGGTCACGTAGGAACCGTAGCTGACGGTCACATTGTCGAAATATGAGAAGAGCACCGAAAGATACCGTTCCATCATCCCCTCAGTCAATGGTGATACGAAATAGCCGAGGTCTCGGTAGTTCTCTCCTACTGAGAGCACGGGATAGATGGTGGTGCCGACCAGCAGGAAACTGTCGGTCAGAAATATGAAATCGCGTGAAATCTCGCCCGACGGGAGTTTCACTTCCCAGACGGGGGTGAGGAGACTTTTCTCAGTGTCATTCTCGATTTGCAGTATGAGTTTTGCCTGTGTGTCGCTGACGTTGACAGGTTGACCGCTATCATTCACTATGTTTTTGCAGCATATCAGCTGATATATGAGATACGGGTAGGCATGCAGTTTTATACCTCGGGTCTCGCTGCCCCAGGTGATGTTGAATCGTTGTTCCTTCTCTATATTCTCGATGCTGCGCAGCAGGTTGGCGACATCGCCGGTGAAATACCGGTGGTCGGGGGTGACTGACACCATGCTCCGGTTTATACACATAAGCTCGGTGCCATCGTTGGTCTGACGGAGTTGAAACTGAAACTCTTTGTCAACGTTGGTCCCATCCTTGCGCCGGCTTAACGACAGACGCCTCTTAAGTTTTGGTAAAAAATCCTGCTCCATAATTAGATAGATGAATATATCCCGTGATTTACCGGCATTGTGTATTAATTGTGTTTTCACGAAATGGATTGAATCCATACAATGCCTAATAAACTACAAAAATAACTAAAACTGACATAAAAACCAAGCATACGGTCGGTTAAGGCTTTCTTTAACATTTATTGTCATTAGGAGCTATCTTTTTGTCTCCTCTTGGAAACTGCTTAAATTTACACTGATGAAATAGAGAGTGTGGTATTGTGTAGGTCAGAATCTAACACTATCTTTGTCATAGTAATCGGGAGAATCAGAACATTGAGCATAAACGCATTTCTGTATTGAGCTGATTTAAACTTTTTACTTTTTAAGATTTGGTTCTATTTTTGAGGAAATTTTTCGTCTTGATGAAGAAGTATAGCGAGCTATACGACTGAAGAAAGATGGAAAAATTTACCAAAAAGGGAATCAAAGATTAAAAGCAAAGCTCCAATCAGTTCTGGATTTAACATTTTGTAAAAAGTTTAAATAAGTTCATTATCTGCATTTTTTTAAACAATAATGTCTGACAATTTCAATACATATATCGAGCATATTGATTTCGAGGCTTGGCGCGAGTTTTGCGTCAGCAAGGGCACTTTGCGGCATTTTGCCAAAGGCGAGGAATTTGTCTCTATCGGCAAGGTTGGTCGCTACATAGGTTTTATCCAATCCGGCACGCTCAAATATGTGGCTCGTTCTGCCGATGGCACCGAGCATGTGATGGGATTGGTGTTTGGCGAGGGTTTGGTAGCAGACTGGCCATTCTGTCTGTACGGCAAAGAAGCTAAACTCTCAATTGTAGCCGCGACAGATTGCGAAATTTACTGTGTATCATCAGAGGAAGTGAAGAAACGCATGGATAATGACCCGAAATTTCGCGATGTTATAATGCACTCCACTGAAGAGGTTTACACCACAGTCTATGACCGCTATGTTGACTTGTATGTCAAGACACCACAGCAACGATACGATGACCTTATCAATCGTCACCCCGACCTCTTCGACCTCTTTTCTCTCAAAGACATAGCCTCATTCCTCAATATCACCCCCACCCACCTGAGCCGCCTGCGAATTAATAATAAATCGCGAGAGGGCTTGTCAAATTTTCATGGTTAATATTTACAACACATTAGGATACAGCACAAAATTGGCGTGCCGTTAGGGTACGAAGTAACTTTATTCAGCTATTGTATTGCTAATTTTGTGTATGTTACATAGGTTTCGCCATCTTCATCTTTTTGATATGTTATCATTTCAGTTGAAGACAGTTTCGTGATGGTAACGCGCATTGTACCATCAATCAACTGGTTTCCTTGTAGGGTTACTGTTTCATCTTAAATGCAGATAATGCAGAAAATGCAAGGAGAACCGTCATTCAATCACTTCCCAATAGCCACCGTTACGTGGTCCTACTCTCTTGACTATGTTGTTGAGCTTTTTAATTTCTCTATCAAGTGTTGTTGTACCGATTCTCAATATCTCTGCAATCTCGTCAAGAGATATTGTGGGATTCTCTTTAATCATAGAAATAATCTCAGCCTGACGAGCGGTTAGATTAGCACCATCTTTAGCATCATTTTTAGCATCATTTTTAGCATCATTTTTAGCATCATCAGCACCCATAGAGCCCTGACCTCCTCGTATCGACATGAAGATTTCACGCGGAATAATGGCTGAGACACCGCCATGTTCCTCCCTGAATGTGGGATGCTTCAGATTTGCCTTATCAAATTCACGCATAATCTTTTCGTAACCTCGCCCCCATGCCTCAATAAACCCTGCGAGGAAGAATACATGTGCAATCTTCGGATTGCGTGCCTTTGAGATATGCTTGCTCATCAGAGTTTCAACGGTGTAGTCTTCCGGGAGTACACCCTCATTCCACAGCTGGATATGGTCATCATAGATGCTCATCTGATTCCATGTGCCAATCTGGAGCTTATGCACAATGCTATTGAATATTATCTCACGCAGAGCATCCTGAGGTATCTCCAACGGTTCTTTGCGCTGCAACCCTTCGTAATGAATCGGACGTATAAGATATTTGTCACTAAGCACCTGCATTATTTTGTCGGTCATCTGTATGAGATTGCCCGAAATCATATCCTGATTCAACAAATCGGAATCATCGACACCAAATCGCCCTATCTTGAAACTGGAGGTGACAAATACACGCTGAGGATATTTGCCAAACAACAGCACCGCACCGTTAGTCGGTATGCCATCCTTGATGAGACCCAAGTTTGCAAGCACTTCATCTTTAGTCGAATTACGGCGTTCAGGATCCAATCTGCCCTCATCTATCGCGTGAGTCAAGAAATAATTGATGGCATTATCATCAATATCATCCAAAGTTGTTCCATCGCAAGGCA
>JAAGKN010000597.1_pt1 | contig 50256 bp, 33 predicted proteins | sample 6206371 | NCBI WGS metagenome assembly JAAGKN01 (sample SAMN11533720, study PRJNA540317) | gut metagenome | isolation source: fecal pellets from male and female animal of same cohort | host: Peromyscus leucopus | place: USA:CA | collected 2017 | reverse complement strand
CTGCCGAAGGATACGAAGCAGCTGCTGGCAAATTACGAAAATGTGCCGAATAATATCATTGGTGCGATAGTGGATGCCAATAGTACCCGTAAAGATTTTATTGCAGACCAGATTCTTCATCTGGCAGGATTTCCGGAGAAAAGGAATCCGGTTGTTGGGATTTACCGTCTTACCATGAAGGCTAACTCGGATAATTTCAGACAATCTTCCATTCAGGGGGTTATGAAAAGAATCAAGGCTAAAGGGGTGGAAGTTGTTATTTATGAACCGACTCTTAAGGAAGATGATTTTTACAATAGTAAGGTTATCGATTCTATTGATGAATTCAAAAGCAAGAGTGATGTGATTGTAGCAAACCGTTACAGTAGTGATTTGGAGGATGTATTAGAGAAGGTTTATACAAGAGACTTATATTTTAGGGATTAGGGAGCTTATTGTGGTAAAGGTATCGGTTATTATTCCAATTTATAATGTAGAATTATATATAGAGGAATGTCTGTTGTCTGCCATAAAGCAGACTCTGCGGGAAATTGAAATCATTTGTGTCAATGATGGAACAAAAGATGATTCTATGCGGATTGTACGGCAGTATGCAAAAGAGGATGAGCGTATTGTCATTATTGACAAGGAAAATGGTGGTCTGTCTTCTGCAAGAAATGCAGGAATCAGAAAAGCACAGGGAGAATATGTCTATTTTCTGGATAGTGATGATTATATTGCGGAGAATATGCTGGAAGTATTATATGATGATTGCTGCAAAAATGGGCTGGATAATATATATTTTGATGCGGAATCTTTTTTTGAGAGCAGGGAGCTTGAGGTGCAGCATAAGCATTATAAAGATTATTACAGAAGACCCAGTATGTTTGAAGAGGTAGTATCCGGGCCGGAACTGTTTGCAAAGATGGAAAATCTCCATTTGTATAGACCATCCGCATGCCTGCAGATGCCAAAGCGGGAGATGCTGTTAGAAAATAATCTCTTTTTTTATGAAGGCATCGTGCATGAGGACAATCTGTTCTCTTTGCAGGCGATTTTTTCAGCAAAAAGGACAAAGCATATAGCAACTCCGTTTTATAAACGCAGAGTTCGGGAAGAGTCCATCATGACAGACGGGCAGGAGTTTAGAAGATCCTACGGATATTATATCTGTATCTCTGAGTTCAATAAATTTTTAAAGCAATTTGATTTTCAGGATAGAGAGATTATACGGGCAATCAATCATCGCTGTTATGTTATGCAGGGCAATGCGGTAAGAGCGATTAAAACCTTATCGCTGGAGCAGCTGGATGAATTGTTAAGCGGATATCCCATGGAGACACAGATTGAGTATGCAATGCTGGTAAAGCGTATGGTTGAGGTGCTTTTGGTGCAGCGGGAAAAATATGATCTGCTGAAGAAGAAATCTGAGAAGGATATTAATGAGATTAAAACATCATTTTCTTTTCGTGCAGGTAAGGCTGTGACTTCAGTTCCGAGAAAAGGATATCATTTTGTACAGAATGTAAAGCAAAAAGGGCTTCCATGTACATTATATGGGATAAAGAGGAAGCTGACAAATGAACAAAGGGAGCTGGAACCGGATAAAATCTGTGTCAGTGTGATTATCCCCATGTATAATGCTGAGAAATATTTAAGGGAGTGTCTGGATTTATTGTTGCGGCAGACGTTGAAATCCATCGAAATTATTTGTGTCAATGACGGTTCGACTGACAATACAGGGACGATTCTTAGAGAGTATGCAGAAAAAGACGGCAGGGTGCAGATATTAAATCAGGAGAATCAGGGGGCTGGGATTGCAAGGAATAACGGAATGAAGGTGGCTGCCGGAGAATATTTTTTATTTTTGGATGCTGATGATATTTTTCATGAGAAGCTTTGTGAGGAAGCATATTACAAGGCAAAATACGATATGGCAGATATTGTGCTGTTTCAGGCTTACCGTTATAATGTACAGTCTTGTGAAAAAGAAGAGATGAACTGGGTGCTCCGGGAGAATCTGCTGCCTAAGGGGATTCCTTTTTCTGCAAAGGATACCAATCACAAGATATATCAGATTACGACAGCCTGCCCATGGTCAAAAATGTTCAGGAGTGAATTTGTAAAAGAGCAGGGATTGCAGTTTCAAAATACAAAAAATGCAAATGATGTATTTTTTGTCAGGACAGCGCTGGCGGTGGCAAAAAGAATTACAGTGACTAAAAAGAGGCTGGTTACATACCGGTTTAATGACGGCAGTAATACGCAGTCAGGGAAATCGAAAGCTCCAATAGAGTTTTACAAGGCATTTAAGGCGTTAAAGCAGGAATTGATAAAGCGTGGCATTTATGCAGAGGTAGAACAGAGCTATGTAAACATGGTGTTAACAGAGAGTCTGTTTAACCTGAGAACTGCGGGGAGCGAAGAAGCAAAGCAGACTGTTAAGAAATTGCTTTTAACAGAAGGATTTGAATTTTTTGAACTTGGAAGATATGAGGAATCGTATTTCTATAATAAAAAGGATTACAGAGAATATCTGGATTTACTGGAGAAAAACGAATGAAAACAATATCTGAATATATGGAAAAATATAAAGAGATTATATCCTATCTTTTCTGGGGTGTGATGACCACACTGGTGAGCTGGTTCAGCTATAGCCTTTTTGCATTATTGTTAAAGAATCAGGTATCCACTTTTACGATTATGGGGATTCAGACCTCCATGGTAGTCTTGGTGTCCAATATTCTTTCATGGATTTGTGCAGTTTTCTTTGCATTTGTGACAAATAAGTTATGGGTGTTTCACAGCAGGAGCTGGGAAGTAAAGGTATTTGTGCCGGAGCTTGGGAAGTTTATATCTGCAAGACTGGTTACCGGAGTACTGGAAATCGTTTTAGTTCCATTATTGGTGGCAATTGGACTGAATCAGACGATTTTTGAAATAGAAGGTATGGCAGCAAAAGTTGCAGTCAGTGTTTTGATTGTGATACTGAATTATGTATTCAGTAAAATTTTTATTTTTAAACAAGCGTAATAACCAGAGCCAGCTATTCATTATGGCATAAGATTTGTAAAGTGAACACCGGTATGAACTTGTGAGATGAGACTCACTGTTCATACCGGTGTTATTTAATGAGAAGCGTTTACACGTCCTTTTAACATTTCTTATATATAATATCATTTGGATTATAATGTACAAGAAACATCAGATGATAAGATTTTAATGAATTTACGTGTTAAAGGATGATAAATATATGGAGCTGATAAAATTATTAATGCTATGGATGTTTTTGTTTGTAGCAGTATGGTTATTTTTAGGAAGAAAAAAAGAGGTATGGAAAAGGATAACTGCCAAAGTTGAGAATTGCAGGGAAGGAATCATTTATCTGGTACTTTTTCTTTTAGTTATATTCTCGCAGGGATGGATGGTTTTTATGAAGACACTGCCGATTTCATCAGATGAAATATATACTATGTCGGGTGCTGCCTTTTTTGCAGGATATGACTGGAGTGCCTATATGCATATGAAAAAGTTTTATAATTTTGGATATACTATGTTGTTAGCACCAATCTATAAAATATTGAGTGATCCGGTGGCGATTTATCGTGCAATGTTGTTTTGTAATATTATCCTTCATGCAATTATGGTTATGACTGTATACCGCATTATGAGAGTGGGATTGAAAAATTCTAAATGCTTTAGTATCGCTGCCGCTTTTGTGAGTACCTGTAATGCTATTGTACTATTTTTCAGAGGTTTTATCTATAATGAAATGCCCCTGTGTCTTATTGTCTGGCTGATAATATTACTGGCATTGGAACTTTTAGGGGAAGATGGAAAAAACGGGAAGAAAAGAGTGTTATTATCATCATTATTAGGAATGGTCCTGGCTTATTCCTATATTATCCATAGCCGGTGCATTATTATATATGCCGCATTGTCAGTAGTGTTCTTGTTGTTTTTCATCATGTATAGAAAATGGATTGCTCAGCCGGTATCTTTTGCATCTGCATTTTTTATTTGTGTCTATCTGGAAAAGAGGCTGCTGAATTATGTTCAGGAAAGGCTGTATTTACAGGATTCGGATGTAGCTATGAGAAATTCTGTGGAATATGTTGTAACAGGGGAGTGGCGGTACAAATCTTTGACGACACTGGACGGAATAAAGGATATATTAATGAGATTTTTTTCGCTAGCAGGAACAATGACTATTGAGACTGGAGGGATACTGACAATTGTAACAGTGGTAATGCTTTATTATTTGGTGACGAATTTAAAAAAGATAAAACAGGGAAAAGAGGATAAGCAGATATTTTTTATGCTGCTGTTTACCATGATTTGCTTGTGGGGGATGGTGGCAGCAATTGCAATTACCGGTGCTTCTAACGGTAAAATAAGATTTTTGGCATATACCAGATATTTTATGCCGTTTATCGGACCATTTTTGCTGATAGGATTAAATCTGATGAAACAATATAAGAAGCCGAATTTTAAATGGATCATAATCTGGTCAGGGATTCTTACGGCAGTTGTGGGAATAATATATGTTTTTTATATGTATCCTCTTTTGTTGAAGAAGAATATGGGAGAAATCACTTCCTTTTATTTCTTTATGGCATTTGCAAGAAATCCATCCCAGTTGAAGTTTACAAAAGATGTGTTTGTCATTGCATTGGGGCTTCTAATTTTATTTACAGCAGTACTTTTATTTTTATATGGGAAAAAACAGATGATTGCAATGTGTGCAGTGGTTATGGTTTTTTCAGGTGCTTTGTTTTGGAGAACAGAAGAACGCAAGTCCTGGCCGGCTTCGGAGCGGCGGTTTAAACTCACCGATGCAGCTTATCATCTGATTCAAAATGATGTGCTTGTAGAATCGGGAAAAGTATATTGTGCAGGTACGGATTACTATAAAAAATCCTTGTTGTTTAAAGCTTATGATAAGGACATCGTATATGATCTGAATAAAATGGAGATTGATCATGATACAGTGATGATAGCGGATCATCCGAAATACATATTGGAATATCATCCGGAGTATATTTACCGCATGGATAGTAACGAGTGGGTCGGAGTATGGGATAAAGATTTAAGTGATTTACTGGCAGAACAATATCAACCATATACGGAAATGATAGAAGAATAAAGAAGGGCTGTGTACACCGGGTAATGTCTTGCTGGGTGTCACAGCCCTTTTGGTATGTTTGGAGAATGAGATTTCTGAATGTTATGAGACATAATAAACGCGGTAATAAGCATTACCCCATGTATCTTTTCCATAAAATGTAATTTTCTGGTTACGCTTTATTTTGTTTTTTAGTTCAATCGTATGCTCTTTTGATGATGCACCAAAACGATAGGTTTCGCCGTCCGTTTTAACATATCCTTTAATGCCGGGACAGGTATATTGGAACTCCTGCTCTCCCACATTATCTTTTGTAATAGTGAATTTCCTCTTTCGGCTTTTGATATCGCAGTTTTCAAGAATTAAATTCCCGGATGTATTATATTTTAATTTGTTATTTTTTATGCTCAGTTTTCTAGAATTTTTAATCATAACACCATAGTAATAGTGATTAATGGTATTTTTTGAGATGGATACTTTATTTGTTCCCATGAGAAGAATTCCAGTCATGCATTTCCACTGAGTGGAAGAAGAGCTTCGTGTTATCTTGTTATTGCGGATTGTAATGTTGGTTGAATAATGGCCTTTTAATACATGATGGGCCCCTATGCCTCTGGGATAGTCCTTTATGGTATTATTTTCAATGAGGATATTAGTGCAGGCAGTTTTATCTAATTCAAATCCGGGAGTCCATTTTCCGGAGGAGCGGTCTTTGTAACAAACATCTATTTGAATGGCTTCACTGGTAAAACGGTCAGAGTCATATCGGAAACCGTAAAAATTGCAGTTTTTGACAGTACCATTTTTTACGCCTGCAAATTCAATAGAGTGGGCACCATAACAGTTTTTTATGGTAGTATCGGAAATGGTAATGTTAGAGGAATGCCCTATGTAAATCAGATTACTGGTTTGTTTTGCTTTAGAGATATCACCTCCGTCCCATGTTCCTCCTGTTATTGTAATATTATGTGCTAATGTATATCCGGGGTAACCAGTGCTGACGTGGCTGGCATCAGAGGTTCGTAACATATTGTGTCCTAATCCATGATTACTTCGCCGGATTGTAGCCTTGCTGTTTAACTGAAGTCTGGTATTTGACTGGATATACAACGGTCTGGATATATAATATGTACCTGCCGGAAATTTGATAACAGTAGTGTCATCTTCCGTTGCTTCATCCAGCAGCTTTTGAATTGCTGAAGTATCGTCTTTTCTGTCACTACCGTCTGCACCATAATCGGTTACATTATAATAATAAGTCTTTGCAAAAACATGACCCGTTGGAAGAAATGTAAGCACAAATAAAATGAACAGAACCCGAATAAAAGGACTCCAATGGAAATGTTTTTGAAGTTGAATCATTATAAAAGCCTCCTTTGTATAAAAGTTTGTTAGATACAAAAAATAAAATTATAAAACCATTATAATACTAAAATCCGTATATGTAAAATTTGTGTAAGAAATCTGAATGTTGAAATATCATTCAGTATCAATTATAATTATTAATCAGGTTGAAATATTATCCATATTCAATATTATTACTGAACGGTTTGAAGGATTACAGATTGGTTTTAGTATATTAAAAATGTTATGGGTGTTATGGATACCTAATTTGTATGTCGAGAATGGATAAAGGAGTAGAGATGGCAGATATTATGAAAGGGAAAAAAGGATATACTGATACACAGCTATGTTGTTTTATGTACGGGCTGGTTGTTCTTATGATGATTGTTTTAGGAAGTCCGTTGGGCATATCCTATATTTTGGATGAAACAGGAACCGTTGCAAATGCGGCTTATTTGGCCGGATATAATTGGAATGACTGGGTGAATCATACAGGGGGATATTTTTATAAATATGGCCAGGCTGTATTTTATTATCCTATTATGAAAATGGTATCAAATCCATATCTGATTTATAAATTAATGATGTTTATGAATGGATTGATTTTGGGATGGATTCCGGTAATGGCATATTTGATTTTGAGAAAGCATCTCAATCAGGAAGACAAAGCAAAATGTACGTTAATATCTTTGTGCATCTCGGTAATTCCGGCTACGGTATTGTATTCATTGTATGCAAGGGGAGATGTAATGCTTATTGCATTTGCATGGATTACATTATATGTAATGCTGGAATGCATAGAAGCAGAGGGAAAACGAAATCAAATAGTATTATCCGGTCTGACAGCCTTTTTAAGTGTATATATGTATATGTGTCATTCCAGAGGTATTGTGTTTATAATCGCTGTGTTTATGATTGTTTTTATGATACGGTTCATTTTTAAAAATAAAAAGATATGTTATAGTGCATATTTTGTGAGCCTGATCATATCCTTGTATATAGATGATAAGCTGACACATTATTTTAAAGACAGTATATGGGGAGAGGGAATAAAGAAAAATACCTTTGCAAATGTGAATACACATAAATATGCCAATTTATTTACGGCAGAGGGAATAGAAACTGTTGTCAAGAATGTGACTGGCTGGCTGTTTAATTCCTTTTTGGGAACATATGGTTTTATTATTCTGGGAATTTGTTTTGCCCTGGTTGGTATAGTCTGTTATGTTACAAAGAAAAAGGATATTACAGTCAAAGAGATTGTAATAAATATGTATGCTGTGCTGGTTTATTTTGGCACGCTTGCAATGGGTGTATTGTTTTCTTTTGGTTCCAATTACAGGTTTATCATAGGACAAAAGGTAAAAAGGGCGGATCGTTTTTTGTACAGCCGGTATGTGGCACCGGCTTATGCACTTTTAGTCTTAATTGCATTATATTATTTGTTTTTAAAGAAAGACTGCTTTGTGAAAAAGACTAAGATTGCTGCATTATGTACCGGTGGTGCACTGATTGTATACTGTCGGACATGGTTAAAGAATGTTGTTAATAATGTGGAATATTCATGGAGAAATACGATAGATTCAGGGTTGTTTTTTGAACCTGGGCGGTACGGAAATGATGCAAATAAATATAGTAATATTTCCAGGGCATTATTACTGGCGGCTATTCTGGCATTTATCGTGCTGCTAATTGTACTGGTACTGGTACATTATACAAAAGGTAAAAAGTTAATTTTAGTGTTTGTGGGGGGATGTTTTTTGTTCAGCCTTTTTGTGAATTATACCAAGCTCCGATTGGCTACCGATGCAAGACCGATGCAGATGGTGGGGGCATCTATAACCCAAATGTACAAGCTGGAAAATAAAACCAGTATATCGGAAAAGTATAATGATGTATATATAGATAAAACTGTTACAAGGCATAAAATGATGCAGATGGCAATGCCTATGTATACTGTCCATGTAAAAAAATCAATGGCACCAGAGGATGTAGATAATATGTTTATTATCGCAAAGAACTATACCGTAAATGAAGCGTGGATGGATGATGATTGTTATATATTAAAGGATTATGATTTTGAAAATACACAGACTACGGTTATTATAAAAGGAGAGGCATTAAAAATGGAATTGGAAAAGCAGGGAGTCGGTTTAGAACAAATCCCGCAGGATTATACAAATCAGGAATTGCCGAAACAAAAAGTGATATTCCGGCAGGGATTGAAGAGATCATTGAGATATCAATGGGATGCTTTCAAATCTAATTGATATATATGAGAGAGAAAGAATAGGTGATAAAGCTCAGTAATGAATCAGAGGAGATACCGCATTAAGAAAAATGTTCTTAATGCGGCATCCCCTCTGGTTTATTTTTTACTGCTTTTTTTCGGAGTGTAGTAAATTCGATAGAATTTGTTGCCTTTGGCATCTTGTCCATAAAAGGTCATTTTCTGGTTACGTTTAATCTTTTTTTTGAGTTTTGCAGTATGTGTGGAAGCTGCTTTTTTAAATCGGTATGTTCTTCCGGCAGTTTTTACGTATCCCTTTTTAAGGGTAGGACAGGTGTACTTTAATTTTTTTGTATTATATTTGTCCTGTGTGACTGTAAATTTTACGGTAGCATCTTTCACACCAGTGTTACCGGAATAAATGATGTTAGCATTGCTGTTATATTTTAATTTGTTATTTTTTACAGTGATACCGGATGATCTTTTTACCCATATTCCATAAGCATATTTATCAACAGTGTTACCACTGATGGTGATATTTTTGGCTCCCATGATAAAGATACCGCTGGAGCACAGACTCTGTGTTGCCGCAGAACTGCGTTTAAATTTGTTTTTGCTTATAGTGATGTTTTCATATGGTCCGCTGTTGGCTCCGTTTTTATTTCTGCCGTCACTGTAAACATGGTGGCAGCCGATACCCCGTGGATAATCAATAAAAGTATTATTGGAAAGGGTAATATTCTTGCAGGTGGTGCCATCCATTGTATATCCCGGAGTCCATTGTGAACCGTCAGAGATTCCCGTATCGCATATATCCAGTTGGACGGCTTCTGCGGTAAACCTGTCAGGAGCGTATCGGAAGCCGGTAAAGGTACATTTTTTAATGGTTGAATTGATGACACCGGCAAATTCCAGAGCATGGGTGCCGTAGCAGTTCTTGATCGTAGTATTGCTGACGGTTACGTTCTGGCTGTGACCTATGTAAATAAGATTCTTTTCAACAGTTGTTTTGGAAATATCACCGCCATCCCAGGTTCCTCCGGTAATGGTAATATCATGTCCTAATGTATAACCATAGTAAGGGGTTGTCTTATGGGCCGCATCCGTAACTTTTAACATATTGACGGTCACTTTGCTGCGGCGTATGGTCGAGGCAGAATCCATTTGTATTGTGGTATTGGACTGGATACAAAGTGTACTTCCGATATAGTAAAGTCCTCCATAAACGGTTACAACAATCTTGTGGCCTTCACCAGCTTTGTCAAGTGCTGCCTGAATTGCGTCTTTATCACTGGTTTTATCATTTGGAATTGCACCAAAATCCCTTATATCGTAATAATAGGTATTTCCGCTTATTTTATATGGCTGTACATCTTTCTTAAGCCCTGCGATGGCTTTATCCAGCTTGGCTTTCTGGTCATTTACTTCCTCTTGAACTGCATCAATATTATGATACATGGTCTGAGCACTGGTAAGAGCAGTGGTTACTTTTTTGTAAGTGCTTTTGGTATAGAGCCAGCCTTTAATATTCAGCGCAGCGTCGATACTTTGCTTTAAGCCTGTCTTATCCTTTGCACGAAGCTTCATAGATTCTATTATGGTTTTTAAATTGTTTGCAGCATCGTCTACCGTCGTCTGGTCACTGTTTTCATTTTCATAAACTGCTTTTGCTAATGCCAGTGAAGCTGTCAGGGATTCATAAGAGGCCGTAACATAGGAGTCTTTATCCTGTATCAGCAGTTCTGCCAGATCAATCTGTGCTTTTAATGTACTTTTGTCAATGATTACGATAAGCTTTAAATTGTTTATGGCATTTTTTAAGTTATTGGCAGCCTGCTGAACAGAAGCCTCATCAGAAGAATCTGATTCATAGACAGTCTGTGCTGTCGTAAGGGCTTTTTCCAGTTCTTCATAGGATTCGGCGGTATAATCCTGCTTATTTAATGCGGATGCAATGTCAATTTGCTCTTTTAAAGCGGTTTTATCCACTATATTTGTATCAGGATTGTCATCTCCGCCTGGAGGTTCTTCGGTAGATGGCGGAACCGGAATTTCGGTATTGTCATCTGGGTTTTCAGGATTCCCTGATGTGTCTGTACTGCCCGGAGGAGCAGGATTTCCTGATGCAGGTGCCATCCCGGCAGCCTGTACGGGAGTTCCCAGTATCAGGGAAAAAATAAGAATTGATATTAAAATACGGCTGATTCCTTTATGTGGTCTCATAAACTGCCTCCTTTTTCTGTTTGACATAATTGTATAATGTTTTTTACAATATGTACATTAATTATTTGCAAGAGCAGATACTAATCATGAATATAAATGAGCTTCATTGTATAATGTCACCAACCGAAGCAAAACGAAGGTTGATGACCTGCGCGAGCATCAGCGAGCTTCATTATGATATAATGTACATAATTTCACTTGCCTGCAAAGGTGAATTCGTGTGTTTTATTGAATGTGCGAAGCAAATGATATTAAGATTATTCGTAGAAACAGCGTTTCTGGTAAAATATGTATAGAATACAAATATGGGAATAGTCTATAATTATTATGTGAAAACTATAAGAAATTTTTTGTATTGTTGACATCAACACAAAATAAGTTATAATGGCTTTTAGAAATAAAGAAATATTGTTTGTTACAGGAGGAGAAGATGAAACTGATTATTCAGATACCGTGTCTCAATGAGGCAGAGACATTGGAAATTGCTTTGAATGACCTTCCAAAGAAGATGGAGGGAATTGATGAGATAGAGTATCTTATCATAAATGATGGTAGTACAGACAATACAGTGGAGGTCGCAAAAAATTGGGGCGTTCATCATGTTGTTACTTTTAAGAAAAACAAAGGTCTTGCAAAGGGGTTTATGGCTGGTCTTGACGCATGTCTTCGTGCCGGTGCAGATATTATTGTAAATACAGATGCGGATAATCAGTATGTAGGTGAAGATATTGAAAAACTGGTACGTCCTATCTTGGATGGAAAGGCTGATATAGTTATAGGAGAAAGGCCGATTGACGATACAGAGCATTTTTCTCCGTTAAAAAAGAAATTACAGCATATAGGAAGCTGGACCGTAAGAGTGGCTTCCAGTTCGGAAATTCCGGATGCACCCAGTGGTTTTCGGGCATATTCCAGAGAAGCGGCAATGCGGATGAATGTGGTGAATCAGTATACGTATACGCTGGAAACCATTATTCAGGCAGGCCATGACAAGATTCCCATGGAATCCGTACCGATTAGAACGAATCCGGAATTGCGTAAGTCAAGGCTATTTCATAGTATGTTCGGTTATGTCAAGAAATCAATGGTGACGATAGTTCGTTCTTTTATGATGTATAAGCCATTAAAATTTTTTGGGAGCATCGGTGTAATTTTATTTTCAATTGGTCTGATTTTAGGTATCCGTTATCTTGTGTTTTTCTTTACAGGAGGAGCAATGGGACATGTGCAGTCTCTGATTCTGGCATCTACATTAATGATGTTAGGATGTATGACGGGAATCATCGGTTTACAGGCAGATATTATTGCAGCAAATCGTAAGATTTTAGAAGATGTACAATATCATGTACGCAGGATTGATTATGACATGAAAAAAGAGGAGAAGCAGGCTGATTAGTCACATATTTTTTTCATGGTCTTTGAGGATAAATGAAAGCGGTTAAGGAGAAGATATGAGTAAAATTCAATTGTCAATTGTGATACCCCATTATAATACACCGGCTTCACTGGAGAAACTGATCGATAGCATTCCGGAAGAAGAAGAGATAGAGGCGGTTATAGTAGATGATAACAGTACTGTTGATCTATCCGGGTGCAGGCAGTTTCTTGGTCAGCGAAAAAATGTTCACTTTTATAAAAATGATTCCGGTGTCAAAGGGGCTGGAGCAAGCAGAAATATTGCATTACAGCATATACAGGGCGAATGGATTTTATTTGCAGATGCAGACGATTTTTTTATTGAGGGGTTTTATGAACAGGTTATCCCTTATCTGAATACGGATTATGATATGGTCTACTTTACACCAACCAGTATGGATGTAGAGACCGGTAAGACTTCTTCCAGACACGTTATGTATATGGAATTAGTAGAAAAATATACAAAAACTCCTTCTTTAAAATATTTAACGGAAATGAAGTACGGATTTTGTACACCTTGGTCAAAATTAATCCGTGCTTCTGTTTTGAAAGAGCATAATATTCGGTTTGACCAGATTATGGTATCAAATGATATTATGTGCATGACAAAATGTGCATTTTACAGCAGGAAAATAGCGGCATCCGGTCAGACAATTTACTGTGTTACACGCGGGGGGAAAACTCTCACCTCCACGAAGGATGAAAAACGTTTTGATACCAGGGTGGATGTGCTGGTAGAACGATATACATTTTTAAAGAAAAATTTATCAGAAAAAGAATTCCGTTATGCACATATTGACCGGTTAGCACTTAGCCGGCTGGTAGACGTATGGATTGAACATTGGGGACTTGCAAAGTTTTTTTCAGTTTTGAAACTTTATCACCAAAATGGAATCCGGTATTTTGATATAGGGCTGCTTAACCCGGTAACTTTGTTTCGCAAAGCAAGGATTCAGATATCGTGGTGGATGGATATTAAAAAGCATCGATAGGCAGATGGAGGTTTATTTTGAGTACAGTTGAAAATACAGTCAATCATAATTTGTGTGTTTCCTGTGGAATCTGTAAAGCAGTTTGTCCCGTAAACTGTATCCGGTATGAGAAGGAAAAGGGATTGTGGGTTCCTGTAATTGATAAGGAAAAATGCATTCAATGTGGAAAATGTTATCAGATATGTCCTGGAAAGGGATTTAATTATACAAAAAATCTGCCAGAGACTTCATCGTTCTGGTTTGGAGAATCTCGTGGTGTATATATTGCATGGACACTGGATGAGAAGCGGAGGCAAAATGCAGTAAGCGGCGGAGTGGCTACGGAGCTGGTATATAATCTGCTGGAAAGCGAAGAATATGATGCCGCATTTTTAGTGGGTACGCATCAATATCAGGAGAGGCAGGCATATACGGAGCGTTATATTAAGGGAGATAGCTTGGAAAGTTCACAGAAGTCGCGATATCTTCCGATATCCCAGGAAAAGGCAGCAGCTTATATTTTGTCACATCGTGAAGAGAGAGTGATTCTGGTAGGTACTGGCTGTTTTGTCCAGGGAATATTGAATATTATTCATTCCAGTCATCTGAAAAGGGAAAATTATTTTATAATTGGTTTATTCTGTGACCGGACCATGTCTTGGGAAGTGATAGATTATTTTTCCAGACATCCGGCATTGAAAGGCGAGAAGCTTCGTAATCTATACTTCAGAACCAAAGATGCAGGCGGCTGGCCCGGAGGCGTGCAGCTGGAAACAGATTCGGGCAGGGTGATCAGACTTCCTAATACGGAACGTATGAAAGTGAAAGACTATTTTTATCCTGAACGATGTATGTACTGTCTGGACAAGCTGAATATGTTTGCAGATATTTCGGTTGGGGACAACTATACTGGGGAACATTCAGATGCATTGGGAAGCAGCAGTGTTATAGTAAGGACAGATAAGGGGAAACAGATTTGGGAAAAATATAAGTCTCATTTTGAGTGCCGGGAATCAACAACAGAACTGATAAAAAAGAGCCAGCATCTGGCAAAACGAAAGGAAAACTATCGATATGCAGGACTGAAGGAAAAAGCTATCAGTCAGAAGATAAATGTAACAGAGGGTATACTTGACAAATCGGGAATTCCTTTAAAAATAAAGCTGAAATATTATTTGAGGCGATTTAAGCTGTGGGCAGGCGGTAATTATAAAAAAGCATCATGGATATTGTCATTATGCCTGGTTTTGGAAGATATGAAGCTGAAGCTTAAAAAAATGCTGGAAAGGAGTCTATATGTCTATAAAGGTACTGGTAACAGGAGGAAATTGCAAAAATAAAGGTGCACAGTCTATGCTGTTTGTCACAATAGATGAGATTCGGAAGCGGATTCCGGATTGCGAGGTTTATTTTGGGTGCAGCGTAGGCGATCCGAAACTTTCGGATGTGCATTTTAAACAGATTTGTTACTCCAGAGAGGCAAGATATATTGCATTAGGGAGACAGGTGGTTTTAAATGTTTTGATAGCCATTGCAAAGGCAGTAGTATATTTTCTGTTTGGCAAGCGTTCCAATCTCCTGAATTTTTTTGATGCAAAACGTTATATTTCCTCCATGGATTTGATCGTAGATGTAAGCGGTTTTGCATTGGGAGATAAGTGGTCGAGGCGTATTAATGAAAGCTTCTTAAATACGATCAGGCTTGCAAAGAGATATCAGATTCCCATATTTATCATGCCGCAGTCCTTTGGTCCGTTTCAATATCCTTCAGGATTAGAAGACATAAAAGAACAAATAGCCGATCTGATGCCATATCCACAGCGTATATTCGCGCGGGAAAAGGAAGGATATGAACTTTTGACAAAGGATTTCAGATTGACAAATGTTGTATACTCCAGTGATTTGGTTTTGCAAAATACAGGGGTTGAAACAAAGAATATATATACAAAACCACCGGCTTTGTCCCTGCCGGAAATTTCTACAGAGCATAATGTGGGGGTTATTCCGAACCGTCAATGCTTTGTACATGGAGAAAAAGAGACGATACTAAAGCGTTACCGAAGGGTTATAGAGCTCCTGTTAGAGCAGCATAAAGAAGTGTATCTGTTCCGGCATTCATTTGAGGATTTAACATATTGCAGGCAGATAGCCGAAATGTTTGAAAATGAACCGCATGTGCATTTACTGCAAAATGATTTTTCCTGCTTTGAGTATGATGCATTTGTGAGAAATTTTGAGTTTATCATATGTTCCAGATTTCATGGAATCGTACATGCCTATAAAAACCATGTACCGGCTATTGCTCTTGGCTGGGCTGTCAAATACAGGGAACTTACAGCATCTGTAGGACAGGGGGAATATATATTTGATATTACGGATGAGAAATGCGAAGAGGGAGCTATGCTGCAGGCGATTCAAAAGATGATCCGTAATTATGCACAGGAAAGTGAAATAATAAAAAGTCATATTCAAGGCATTCAGTCCGAAAACTGCTTTGAATGTATATCGGAATGGGTGAAGAATAATTATGAGTAGAGAGACTGCCCTTGCTAAAAATACTTTTATAATGACTATTGGAACTGTACTGCCGAAAGTATCTTATCTGATTACCCTTCCGATTGTCACAGCAAAGCTGACAAAAGCTGAATATGGAACTTATGATCTGATTACGACAATGGTTTCCCTGTTTTTACCGGTGGCATCTCTTCAGATACAGGCAGCAGCATTTCGTTTCCTGATTGACTGTAAGGATGATGAGAGAGAAAAAAACGGCATTATTACAAATGTGGTGCTGTTTGTAACAGTTACTTCACTGATTGCATTGGCAATTCTTTATTTTGCACTGTATCAGTTATCTCCTATAAACCGGATTCTGATCTGTTCATATTTTTTTACGGATATATTATTGCGTACGCTTGTTCAGATTGTGCGTGGACTTTCAAACCCTATGTTATACTCCCTGTGTACTGCCGTACAGCCCATTGTAAATATGCTGTTAGTCGTGGTACTGGTATATTTTATAGACGGGGGATTGGGAGGTGCACTGGTTGCTATGACGATAGCTACCATAGCGGCATTAGTGATTGTTCTGGTAAAAGGTGAAATATTTGCAGCAATTGATTTTAAGTTACTGTCAAAGGATACCTTGAAGGAGCTGATTGGTTATGCGTGGCCGATGATTCCCAATTCATTGTCCTTGTGGCTGCTGCGTTATTCAGACAGACTGGTTCTGTTATCATATATCGGGATTAATGCAAATGCAGTATATAGCGCCGCAAACCAGATTCCTTCCATATATTCTTTGGCAAACAGTGCATTTACTCAGGCATGGCAGGAAAATGCATCCATTACTCTGAAAGAGGAGGATGCTGCCCAGTACTACGGAAATATGTTTGACAATATTTTACGGATTTTATCTGGTATTCTTGCAATGCTGATTGCGGTAACGCCTGTTTTGTTTATTTTTCTGATACGGGGAAATTATAGTGAGGCATATTATCAGATGCCGATTCTTTTGATGGCAATGTTTTTTTCTTCCCTTTCTTCGTTTCTGGGAGGTATTTATGTTGCTCATAAAAAAACTAAAAATGTTGGTATTACCACAGTGATAGCTGCTGTGCTGAATCTTCTGATTGATCTGGCATTGATAAAAAGGTGGAAAATTTATGCGGCTTCCGTTTCCACATTGGCAGCGTACCTGTTTCTTTCCGTTTATCGAATGGGAAATGTAAGAAGGTTCCAGAAGATTCAATATCATTATGATAATATCTGCGGCTGTGTAGCAGTTTTGGTGGGGATGTGTATTGTTTCATGGTTTAATAATCTCTATCTCAATATATTGAATTTTTTGATCGGAATCGTATTTGCACTGTATATGAACAGGGAACTGATCAGAAAAATCTTTGGAATGTTAAAAAGCAAAGTGCTGAAAAAAGATGAAAACAGCAGGAAGTAAAATGGAGCAGAGAATGGATGGTATTTTAGTTTCGGTAATCATGCCTGTATATAATTGTGAAAAATATATCAGTGAAGCAATCGAGTCTGTTCTGATTCAGGATGTTTCCCTGGAACTGATTATCATAGATGATCATTCCAATGACGGAACAAAGGAACAGGTACAGTCATTTTGCGAGGATAAAAGAATCCGCTATATCGGTAATGAAAAGAATAAGGGTGTGGCTGCCAGCCGTAATAAAGGCATGGAGCTTGCAAATGGAAAATACATTGCCTTTTTGGATGCTGATGATTACTGGACTCCTGATAAGCTGAAGCGTCAGGTAGATCTGATGGAGGAAAAACAGGCGGTTATCTCATCAACAGGCAGGGAATTGATGGATGAATACGGTAATTTAACTGGGAAGTTCATCGGGATTAAAGAAGAGGTAAGCTTTAAAGAACTGCTAAAGGGAAATGTTTTAAATACTTCAGGGGTAATGGTGCTGACCTCTGTGGCGAGACAGTACCCGATGGGACATGACCATTTACATGAAGATTATATTATGTGGCTGTCTATATTGAGGGATTATGGAAATGCATATGGAATTAACGAACCGATGTTAAAATATCGCGTGATGCAGGGGACAAAGTCTTCTAATAAGCTGAAATCAGCCGGAATGACTTTTGGTGTGTACCGTTACATGGGTCTGAATCTATGGCAGTCATGCTATTATTTTTGTTTTTATGCATTAAGAGGGATTTTCAAATATATATATTAAGAAAATGTTAAGGATTTAAACAAAAACCGATATTGTAAAACAGATGGTAAAGTGATATAATTTTGATAGTTTTGTAATTTGAAGCATGTTTTTTTCATATAGATTAGGAAGGAAGAATAAGGAGGACAGTATATGTGTGGTATTGTTGGATACATTGGTAAAGAACAGGCAGCACCTATTCTTTTAAATGGTTTGGCAAAACTCGAGTACAGAGGATATGATTCTGCCGGTCTTGCGGTATATGGTGATAATGATATTGAGATTGTAAAAGCAAAAGGAAGATTGCAGGCACTCAGGGATCTGACTGGAGACGGAAAAAGCCTGAAGGGAACAATCGGTATTGGACATACCAGATGGGCGACTCATGGAGAGCCGTCTGTTTCTAATGCACATCCTCATTTCAATAAAGAAAAGACCATTGCAGTCGTTCATAATGGAATTATTGAGAATTATCAGCCGTTAAAGGAAAAGATGATTGCAAAAGGATATAGTTTTTTATCTGATACTGATACAGAGGTGGTTGCCCATTTACTGGATTACTATTATGACGGGAATCCAATCCGTGCAATTGAAAAGGTGATGCACCGTGTGAAAGGTTCTTATGCATTAGGTGTTCTGTTTAAAGAATTTCCGGATAAAATGTATGCAGTCCGTAAGGACTCTCCGTTAATAGTAGGTGCTTCTCAGGAAGGGAATTTTATTGCATCGGATGTTCCGGCTATTTTAAAGTATACACGGGAAGTATATTTCATTGAAAATGGAGAAATCTGTGAATTGTCAAGGGATGGTATTTCATTTTATAATGAGGATCTGGAAACTATTTTGAAAGAGACAAAAACGATTGAATGGGATATCGAAGCAGCTGAGAAGGGCGGCTATGAGCACTTTATGTTAAAGGAGATTTATGAGCAGCCAAAGGCAGTGCTGGATACGCTTAGTCCAAGGATCAAGGATGATAGAATCGTAATTGATGAATTGGAAATGTCTGAAGAAGATATCCAGAAGCTCAAAAGAATTTATATAGTTGGATGTGGTTCTGCTTATCATGTAGGTGTGACTGGGAAGTATGTTATCGAAAAACTTACGAGAATTCCAGTTGAAGTTGATCTGGCGTCAGAATTTCGCTATCGTAATCCGATTCTGGAACAGGATTCCATGGTTATTATTATCAGCCAGTCGGGAGAAACCGCTGATTCTCTGGCGGCACTCCGCAAGGCACAGGAGTTGGGAGTAAAAGTATTAGGTGTTGTAAATGTAGTAGGTTCTACAATTGCAAGAGAAGCCGATAATGTATTGTATACGTGGGCTGGTCCGGAGATTTCCGTGGCAACGACAAAGGCATACAGTACGCAGTTATCTGCACTGTATTTACTGGCTATGCTCTTTGGTGATATCAGAGGAACGATATCTTCAGAGGAATATGCACAGATGTTAGCAGAGTTAAAAAGTCTTCCTGATAAAATTCAGGAGATTTTAGGGGATAAAGAGAGAATTCAATGGTTTGCAAGTAAGTATGCAAATGCCCAGGATGTATTTTTCTTGGGAAGAGGAGTAGATTATGCAACTGCACTGGAGGGCTCTTTGAAATTAAAGGAGATATCTTATATTCATTCCGAAGCCTATGCTGCCGGTGAACTGAAGCATGGGACTATTTCTCTGATTGAGGATGGGATTTTGACGGTTGCAGTTGTTACACAGCCGGATTTGTATGAAAAGATGATTAGTAACATTGTAGAAGTAAGAACCAGAGGCGGTTACATCTTTACACTGACGAATAAGGGAAACTGCGTGATGGAGGATACATCGGATTTTACTGTGTATATTCCGAAGACACATCCATGCTTTACACCATCGCTTGCAGTCATACCATTACAGTTATTTGGCTATTATGTTTCTGTATCAAAAGGGTTAGATGTTGATAAACCAAGGAATCTTGCGAAATCTGTTACCGTAGAGTAGGAAGAGAGAAGGAAACATATAGGAGGATTTAGTTTCATGAGTAAGTCACGAAGAAAGAATAAGAATAAAAAACTGGGAATTATTCTTTTACTGGAGATTTTAGTATTTATTGGATTGATCGTAGGGTATGGGTGGTATTATGTCAATCATACGTTGGACAAAATGCAGTCGGATGAAACAGATAAATCAGAGATTGATGTCAGTGATGCTGTAACGGAGACTATGAAGAAGGGATATACTACAATAGCATTGTTTGGACTGGATACAAGAGATAAAGCAGATATGACGAGAGAAGGCGTGGCACATAGTGATGCTGTTATCATTGCAAGTATCAATAATGATACCAAGGAAGTAAAACTTGTATCTGTCTATAGAGATTGTTTCATGGAGATGGCGAGACCGACGCCTTCTACCCAGAAGTTTACACATGCGTATTTCCTTGGAGGTCCGACATGTGCAATAGAAACATTGAACAGGAATCTGGATCTGAATATAACAGATTATGTGTCAGTTGATTTCAAGGCTCTGACTAATGCAATTGATGCATTGGGTGGAATTACAATTAATGTAAAGGAGAATGAGCTTAATAATCTGAATCATAATTTACAGGAACAGATTGAAGTGACAGGAATTGCTTCCGACGGGGTATGGTCGGCAGGAGAGCAGACGTTAAATGGAGCACAGGCAACTGCCTATGCAAGAATCCGTAAAGTAGGTAACGGAGATTTTGAAAGAACCCAGAGACAGAGAGCAGTGATTTCAGCAATGATTGCAAAGGCAAAAGAGTCTAATCTTGCCACTATTGAGGATGTTATCAATGAAGTATTTCCACAGGTTGCAACGAATATGACAAATGGGCAGCTTATAAAGCTGGCAGCGGATTTGTTCGAATATGATCTGGGAGACAATATTGGTTTTCCGCTTTCTAATCAGACACCGACACTGGGAGCGAAAGGAAGCGTTGTAGTGCCGGCAGACCTGCTCAGCAATGTAAAGCATCTGCATAAGTTTTTGTTTCCAGAAGATACGGATTATACACCGTCTTCCCAGGTGCAAAGAATCAGTGCAGATATTACAAATGAGACGGGAATAGGTGACGAGTTTACGGAGGATAAGACAACGGAGGCTCCCACACAGACCAACTCAGGACAATAAAACAGATATTAAATCCCGCGAGTGACGAGTCAGGTGTATGTACTTGCTATGTGATGATTGCTGGGAGAAACTGAAATACCCCGCTGCTTGCAGCGGGGTTATTAAATATCTGTTATTAAGTGGATAAAGTTTCTTTTTGGCAGACAGATTTATAAATAAACGAGAAAGTAGGAAGGGGTCGGAATGATATGAGAAGGCTTATGTTATTGTTAATAGCAGGAGCAGGAATTTTATCTGGTATTTCTGCAAATATAATGAAGGTCAACGCACAGGATACGGATGATTGCTATAATGAGGAAATGGAATTGCTTCAGATGGGAGGTTTCTCAATATTCCAAAATCATTATAACTTTGACAAAGAGGATGCGGAATCTATCTCGTTTTATTTGTCATCAGAAACAAGGAATGCTGACAGCCTTTTAGAAAAACAAAAAGCAGCGGCAATTGCCAGAGGAAATGATAATGAGACATTGGAGGACAGAAAAAGGGAATGTGCCAGAATGCTATATGACGGTATGATATCTTTGGAAAAGCAGATTGATGTGGCAGAATTTGCGCTTACAAGGGAAGAGTTTAAAGAAGTGATTTCAGATGTGGTAAACAGTAATCCGGAATTGTTTTATATCAGAAACGGATACAAAGTGAATACCTTTCCGTTATCTGATACAGATTCCATAGAGATTGTAAATTATTGCTGCGGCTTTTATGAGTATCAGGATACCGTTACTGTCTCAGAAACGAAAAAGGAATATATTCCCCAAAGGGATAAGATCAAAGGATTAATTGCACAGGTAGAAACACAAAAAGAAAATATACTTTCGTCTGTATTGGTAAATGGAATGAGCAGTGTAGAAAAGGCACTTATGATTCATGAGTATCTGATCTTAAATACGCAGTATGACTATGCGGCATATCTGGAATATATAAAAGATCCGGCTGGCAGCCGGATTCCGGATTCAGATTATGATATTTACGGAACTCTGGTTAATGGGATGGCAGTCTGTCAGGGATATGCACTTTCTTATAAGTATTTATTGGAAGCCGCAGGAATTGAAAATGTGGGGTTTGCATCCAATACAAATCATGTCTGGAATACGATTACATTGAACGGAAGCAGTTATTATGTAGATTGTACATGGGATGATCCCAACTGGGATACATTGGGAAATGTTAATCATCAGTATTTTCTGAAAGGGCAGGACAGCTTTTTGAATCATGTTGTAGAAAATACGGACAGAACCTGTCAGGGAACTGCATATGATGATGCTTTTTGGAATCAGGTAAACAGCGGAATTTTTTATTATAATGAAGCCTATTATTATATAGGGGACAGTGGATGCCTTTACCGGACGAGATTTCGTACCACTTCCGGGCTGATAGCCGATACGGTTAATGTTACAGATTTGGAATTGCCTGAGACTGACAGCTGGAATTATATGAATGGAGCAAAAATGGCGGTGACGGATAGCTATGTTCTGTACCATGACAGTAAAAATATATATGCTTATGGATTCAGGCATGGTGATAAACTGACGGTATGCACGCCTCAGCTTGCCGAAAATGAATTGATCTATGGGCTCACATATCAGAAAGGGCAGTTTAGGTATGCCACCAGAAATCAGAGAGTAACAGAGGATGGTGTGGGATATCAGAATTGTGAGCAGAGGATTTATTCTTATACACTCCCTGAGGATTTATTTTATGTTTCCGTGAAGGAGCTTCAAATAAGCGGTGAGCCTGTGATACACATGTCTATGATAAATGGTGAGATGCATAGTGAAAAGGTTGATTTAAAGGCTTTGATTTTGCCAGACAATGCCACGAATAAGCGGATTCAGGAATGGACAAGCAGCAATCCGTCGGTTGCAGCAGTAGATATTAACGGAAGAGTCAGGGGAGTTTCACCAGGTGAGGCGGTAATCACTGCCTCATCTTATGATGGAGTATCGGGAAGCTATTCGGTTAAAGTTATTCCGGATGGACCATTTATGGATGCTAATGGCGATATTACTTATTATGATAATGGGAGAATGCTGTCTGATCAATTCTATCAGCTTGATGGCAAAAATTATTATATTGGAAAGAATGGCAAAAAGGTTAATGGCTGGCAGGAGGTCAAAGGAAAGAAATATTATCAAAACGAAAACGGGTTACTGACTGACTGGCAGATGATTGATGGGAAACGGTATTATTTTAGCAAAGAGGGAGTTATGTTAACCGGTTGGCAGAGTCTGATGGGATATCAATATTATTTTGATGTAAATGGAGTTATGTTAACTGATTGGCAGATAATTGATGGAAGACAGTATTATTTTAATTCCAGTGGAGCTTTGGTATCTGCAGGATGGCAGACAATTGGGGATAAGCGTTACTATTTTGATAAAGATGGAATTATGTTAACCGGATGGCAAAATATTTCCAATAAAAAATACTATTTTGATAAAAAGGGTGCGATGCAAACCGGCTGGAAGAAGATAGGGAAGAAAAAGTATTACTTTGATAAACAAGGAGTAATGCAGACTGGCTGGAAGAAGATAGGGAAGAAAAAGTATTATTTTAACAAAAAAGGCGTGATGCAGACCGGCTGGAAGAAGATAGGGAAGAAAAAGTATTATTTTAACAAGAAGGGCGTGATGCAGACCGGCTGGAAGAAGATAGGGAAGAAAAAGTATTATTTTAACAAAAAAGGCGTGATGCAGACTGGCTGGAAAACAATCAGGAAGAAAAGATATTACTTTGACAGAAAAGGTGTCATGAGAAAGGGAGGAGAATAGGATGAAAGAAAACAGGTATAGAATGAAACAGGGATATATTATATTGGGCATGCTCTTATTAGCAGTACTTTGCTTGTTGAAAGGTCAGCAGGTTATGGCCGGTGCAGTGGAAGACAATGGCGCTTTGTCGGTATCAGGAACGAAGCTGGTGAGCCAGAAGACCGGGGAGGCGGTTGTACTTAGAGGTGTTAGTACCCATGGAATTAACTGGGATGTGGGATATCCATATATTTCAAAGGCTGCATTTCAGACCTTACGGGATAATTATGGCGTAAATGCAGTCCGGCTTGCCATGTATACGACAGAATATTACGGATATTGTGATAAAGGATCGGCCCCTGAATCCCAGAGTATGGTGCAAAGGACCTTAAAAGAGCGGATTCACACCGGAGTGACAGCGGCTTCTGAACTTGGAATGTATGTGATTATCGACTGGCATATATTAAATGACCAGAATCCTAATAAATACAAAAAACAGGCAAAAGCTTTTTTTGAAGAAATATCAAGGAAATATGCAGATTATGATAATGTACTGTATGAAATCTGCAATGAACCTAATGGAGGGACAACATGGTCGGATATTACTACTTATGCGAAAACGATTATTCCGGTCATTCGTGCAAATGATAAGGATGCTGTTATTATTGTGGGAACACCGAATTGGTCACAGGATGTAGACGTGGTATCGAAATCACCTCTTTCGTATGATAATATAATGTATACGCTTCATTTTTACTCAGCTACGCATAAGGAGAGCTATCGGGAAAAATTGAAAACTGCACTAAACAATGGACTGCCGGTTATGGTAACGGAGTTTGGTGTATCAGAGGCCAGTGGTGCAGGGAGCATTAACACAGGAGAGGCGAAGAAGTGGCTGGATCTGCTGGATGCTAATAAAATCAGTTATTTTGCATGGAGTCTCAGTAATAAAGCAGAATCGGCATCTCTTTTGAAAGCAGGAACTGGAAAAAAGAGCGGTTGGAAATCGTCTGATCTGTCTTCTGCCGGCAAGTGGGTTTTTGGTCAGTATCAATCCAGAGGAGGACAAAGTACCGTTTCCAACCAGGCTGTAAAATTGTCAAAACCAACGATAAAAGCTGTGAATCTGAAAGGCAAAAAGATTAAGGTTACCATTCAAAAGGTAAAGGGAGCGGATGGATATCAGATTTGTTATGGAACCAGTAAAAAATTTGCGAAGGCAAAGAAAAAAACAGCAAAGAAAATAGTTTATACATTGACAAAATTGAAAAAAGGGAAGACTTATTACATAAAAGTACGAGCGTATAAGAAGCAGAAAGGGAAGACTTATTATAGTACATATAGTAAAGTGAAAAAGGTAAAAATAAAGAAATAATGAAGATTGTGCAAGTTTTGTCGAAGCACTTGAAATGTGAATTGATTGGTAATATAATAAGAAACTGTTAAAGGAAACAAGACAAATGATCCAGTTTTTAAGTTATAGGAGCGTATAGTATGAAAAAGATTTTAAAAGACAGTTATTTCCTGATATGTTTCGTATTATGTGGATTACTGTTAATGGGGAACATTGCAAAAGCAGATACGGTAATTAAATCAGAACCGGAGATACCAAAGAATGATCAGACTGCCACAACTGAACAGCCGACTACAGCAGATGAGGATGGTTCGGTTATAAATGGCTGGAATGCTGGTAAGACGAGCTACTATGTAAATGGAAAAAAGGTAAAGGGTGTTAAGCTTATTGATGGACAACTCTATTATTTTAATACAGAGGGTGTTCTTTATACTAAAAAAGGTATGAGGACGATTAATGGCAAAACTTACTATTTTACCCAAAAGCATACGATGAAAACTGGTGTAGTAAAGGTAAAGAAGCAGTATTATTATTTCCAGAAGAAAAATGGAGAACGGTACGAGAAAGAAGGCGTCAATAAGGTAGACGGCAGCTACTATTATTTTACAGATACATATGCATTAAAATCCGGCTGGTACCGTAACAGTAAGAATAAGCGTTATTATTTTGATGAGGATACATTTAATGCCTTGACCGGTTGGAATTATGTAGATAAGTACAAATATTATTTTAATAAAAAAGGTCAGTTGCAGCAGGATGTGAGGAAAAAGCTTACAAAGAAACAGAAATCGTCATATCTGATTCGTGTAAACCGTACAGCGAGCTGTGTGACAGTATATGCGAAGGATGGATTAAGAGGATATACAATACCGGTTGTGGCGTTTGTATCATCAGCAGGTAAGGAAACACCGACAGGAACCTTCAAGATTAAGGATAAGCTTCGCTGGCATGAACTGATGGGACCATCCTGGGGGCAGTGGTGTGAACATCTGACAATTGATATTTTATTCCATTCTGTATATTATGATAGAGAAAGAGATAATAAATCTTTGAATGTATCTGCCTATAACAAGCTGGGAACCATGGCTTCACATGGCTGTATCAGGTTAACAGCAGGAGATGCAAAGTGGATTTATGATAATTGTAAAATAGGGACAAAGGTTATTATCTATAATAATAAGAAAAATCCGGGGCCTTTTGATAAGCCGAAGGCAGCAAAGTTAAGTTCCGGACATACGTGGGATCCGACAGATCCGGCATTTAAATAGTATAGACATTATAATTGGTCTGAAAGATGTTTAGAAAACCGTCATTTTCAAAAAATGACGGTTTTTTGTATTAATGGATTAGGGTAATGACAAAAATATAGGATTGGAAAAGGAGAAATTGTGTATATATGGTGATAAATAAAGGACAATTTAATTAATTGAATATACAAAATGTAAAAAATTAGACATGTTTTCTGGTTATTAGACAATATGTCGTTTTTATTCTATTTACAAAAAGCGGAAAAGGATGTAATATAACATCAGTTTAAATTAAAACATAATATTTATAATGTACAAATTATAATATAATAACATATTAATATATAATAATATAGATATTATAATTGTGCTTTAGGAAAGGACTAAATAATGAAACAGAGATTTGATGAAGCTGCAAAGCGGGAAATTGGACTTTACCACTCTGAATTTGAACATGATAACTGTGGTATCGGTGCAGTGGTAAATATTAAGGGAAAGAAAAGCCATGCGACAGTAACCAATGCATTGCAGATTGTAGAAAAACTGGAGCATAGGGCAGGAAAAGATGCAGAGGGCAAGACAGGGGACGGTGTCGGTATTCTATTGCAGATATCCCATAAATTTTTTAGTAAGGCTGTAAGCAGCCTTGGAATCAGTCTCGGGGATGAGAGGGATTATGGAATTGGAATGTTTTTCTTTCCGCAGGATGAATTAAAGAGAAATCAGGCAAAGAAAATGTTTGAGGTGATTGTCGAAAAGGAAGGAATGGAGTTCCTTTGCTGGAGGGAAGTGCCGACAAAACCGGAGATTTTAGGGAAAAAGGCTGTAGATGTAATGCCTTATATCATGCAGGCATTTATTAAAAGACCGGAGGAAGTGAAAAAGGGACTGGATTTTGACCGTAAGCTGTATATTGTAAGACGTGTGTTTGAACAGTCCAATGATGATTCGTATGTTGTGTCCTTATCTTCCAGAACCATTGTATATAAAGGAATGTTTTTAGTGGATGAGCTGCGGTTGTTTTTTGAAGATTTACATAATGAAGACTATGAGTCAGCGATTGCACTGGTGCATTCCCGTTTTTCCACTAATACGACTCCGAGCTGGTTAAGGGCACACCCGTACCGTTATCTGGTGCATAACGGAGAGATTAATACAATCCGTGGTAATGCAGATAAGATGCATGCGAGAGAAGAATCCATGGAATCGGATCATTTTAAGGGTGAGATGCATAAGTTAACACCTGTTGTGGATCCGGAGGGGTCAGATTCAGCAAGGCTTGACAATACATTGGAATTTTTAATGATGAGTGGTATGCCCCTTCCATTGGCGGTAATGATTACCATACCGGAACCATGGGAAAATAACCGTTATATGTCCCAGAAGAAAAAAGATTTTTACCAGTATTATGCAACAATGATGGAGCCATGGGATGGTCCGGCATCCATTCTGTTTACAGATGGTGATATCATGGGTGCGGTACTTGACCGCAATGGTCTTCGTCCATCCAGATATATGATTACAGAGGATGACAATTTGATCCTGTCTTCGGAAGCGGGGGTACTGGATATTGCTCCAGAACACATTGTGGTGAAAGAAAGACTGCATCCTGGTAAAATGCTGCTGGTAGATACCGTGGCAGGAAAACTGATTTCAGATGAAGAAGTAAAGAATATGTATGCGGATGCACAGCCTTATGGAGAATGGCTGGATTCTAATCTGGTATATTTAAAGAATCTCCAGATACCCAATAAAAAGGTGGAGAAGAATACAAAGGAGGAGCGTGCAAAGCTGCAAAGGGCATTTGGGTACACTTATGAAGATGTGAATGCTATTTTGCCGATGGCGAAAAATGGTACAGAGGCAATCCAGGCAATGGGAATTGATTCCCCGCTTGCTGTTTTATCCGACAAAAAGCAGCCGTTATTTAATTATTTCAAGCAGCTGTTTGCACAGGTTACAAATCCGCCAATTGATGCGATTCGGGAAGAGGTTGTAACCAGTACTACAGTGTATCTCGGTGCGGATGCCAATATATTGGAGGAAAAGCCGGAAAACTGCCGTGTGCTTAAGATTTTTGATCCTATCCTTACAAGTCTTGACCTTTTGAAAATCCGTAATATGAAGGTAGAAGGATTAAAGGTTGGAGAAGTGCCGATTACTTATTATAAAAACACTTCTTTAGAAAAAGCAATTGACCGCCTGTTTGTGGAAGCTGACCGGCTTTATAGAGACGGAGTGAATATCCTGATTCTGACTGACCGGGGAGTAGATGAAAACCATGTGGCAATTCCATCGCTGCTTGCAGTATCGGCTATGTCACAGCATCTGGTACGGACGAAAAAGAAGATCTCCATGTCTTTGATTTTGGAAAGTGCAGAGCCAAGGTGTGTCCATCATTTTGCCACCCTGCTGGGATATGGTGCTTCTGCAATCAACCCATATCTGGCACAGGAAACCATTAAGGAATTGATTGATACAAACCGGCTGGATAAGGATTATTATGCAGCGGTAAATGATTATAATGCGGCAATTATTCACGGAATTACCAAAATCGCATCTAAGATGGGTATTTCGACGATACAGTCTTATCAGAGTTCCCAGATTTTTGAGGCGATCGGTATCAATAAGGCTGTTGTTGACCGCTATTTTACCAATACGGTAAGCCGTGTAGAAGGGATTGATATCAAGGATATTGAAAAGCAGGTGGATGCCCTGCATTCTGCCGCATTTGACCCATTAGGACTGGATATGAATTTATCCTTAGAATCCAGCGGAAGCCACAAATACAGAAGTGGAAAGGAGGAACATCTGTATAATCCTCAGACAATACATCTGCTTCAGCAGGCAACCAGGGTTGGCGATTATACGATGTTTAAGCAGTATTCCCGATTAATCAATGAAGAGATGGATGCAGTGAACCTTCGTGGACTGATGGAATTTAATTATCCGGAGAAAGGGATTCCGATTGAAGAGGTAGAGACTGCTGACTCCATAGTAAAAAGATTTAAAACCGGAGCAATGTCTTATGGTTCTATTTCAAAGGAGGCTCATGAAACTCTCGCAATTGCCATGAACATGCTGGGAGGAAAGTCAAACTCAGGTGAGGGTGGAGAAGACCTGGAACGCCTTACTGTCGGTGCAGATGGCAAAAACCGATGCTCTGCGATTAAACAGGTGGCTTCCGGACGATTTGGTGTGACTTCCAGATATCTGAGCAGTGCCAAGGAAATTCAAATCAAAATGGCCCAGGGAGCAAAACCTGGTGAAGGCGGACACCTTCCAGGAAAGAAAGTATACCCTTGGATCGCAAAAACCAGATATTCTACTCCGGGTGTCACCCTGATTTCCCCGCCGCCTCATCACGATATTTATTCCATTGAGGATTTGGCACAGCTGATTTACGATTGTAAAAACGCGAATACAGATGCAAGAATTTCTGTTAAGCTGGTATCGGAAGCAGGTGTTGGTACGGTTGCAGCAGGTGTTGCAAAAGCAGGTGCACAGGTCATTCTGGTATCCGGTTACGATGGTGGTACCGGTGCTGCACCGGGGAACTCTATCTATAATGCAGGGCTTCCGTGGGAGCTGGGTCTGGCAGAGACTCACCAGACATTGATCATGAATGATCTCCGTAATAAGGTAATTTTAGAGACTGACGGAAAGCTGATGACAGGACGTGATGTGGCAGTTGCTGCCATGCTTGGTGCAGAGGAGTTTGGTTTTGCCACGGCACCTCTGGTTACTATGGGCTGTGTGATGATGCGGGTGTGTAACTTAGATACCTGTCCAGTGGGAGTAGCAACCCAGAATCCGGAACTTCGCAAACGGTTTAAGGGTAAGCCGGAATATGTTGTAAACTTTATGATTTTTGTTGCAGAAGAACTTCGGGAATATATGGCAAAATTGGGTGTCAGGACTGTGGATGAGCTGGTTGGAAGAACTGATTTATTAAAGGCGGCTCCTGAGGCACTGGAACGCAAAATAGATTTGTCTTCAATTCTTGACAATCCTTTTGCGGATAGCCCGCAGAATAAGATCGTATATCATAAAAAGAATGTGTATGATTTTGAACTTGCAGATACGGTAGATGAGAAAATTTTAGTGAAGACTTTTAAAGATGCACTTTCCAAAGGACAGAAGAAGAGTGTTGAAATCGATGTCAGGAATACAGACCGGTCTGTCGGTACTATATTAGGCTCCGAGATTACAAAGAAATACTATGATACATTGGAAGAAGACACTTTTACTGTAAAGTGTAATGGATCTGGCGGGCAGAGCTTTGGTGCATTTATTCCAAAGGGACTTACACTTGAGTTAGTAGGTGACAGTAACGATTATTTTGGCAAAGGTCTTTCCGGTGGTAAGCTGATCGTATATCCACCAAGAACGGTTCAGTATAAGCATGAAGAAAATATTATTATTGGTAATGTTGCACTTTATGGTGCAACTTCAGGTGAAGCGTATATTAATGGAATCGCAGGTGAGCGTTTTGCGGTTCGCAATTCTGGTGCGACTGCTGTCTGTGAGGGTGTGGGCGATCATGGCTGTGAGTATATGACAGGCGGCAGGGTTGTTGTCTTGGGAGATACCGGTAAGAATTTCGCAGCAGGAATGAGCGGCGGTATTGCTTATGTGCTGGATATGAATAGTGATCTTTATATGAAGCTTAACAAGGAAATGGTGTCCATTGAACAGGTTTCGGATAAATATGATGTGTTAGAGCTTAAGACGATGATTAAAGACCATGTAACCTATACAAATTCAGAAATCGGCAAGAAGATCCTTGATGACTTTGGTGAATACCTTCCTAAATTTAAGAAGATTATTCCTCATGATTATAAAAAGATTATGAATATGATTGTCCAGATGGAAGAGAAGGGACTGAGTTCTGAGCAGGCACAGATTGAAGCCTTTTATGCGATGAAGAAGTAGGGATTTCCATTTAATAAAAGATAAGGAAGGAGATAAAAATTGTGGGAAAATCAACAGGATTTTTAGAATATGACAGAGAAACAAGTATGGAAATAAGTCCGAAGGAACGGATTCGGAATTTTGATGAATTTCATGTGCCGCTTTCCAGGGAAAAGCAGCGTACACAGGCGGCACGTTGTATGGAATGTGGTGTTCCATTCTGCCAGTCAGGAATGATGATTGGAGGAATGGCATCCGGGTGTCCTTTAAATAATTTGATTCCGGAATGGAATGATCTGATTTATAACGGAAACTGGGAAGGGGCATACGAGCGTCTTTCTAAGACGAATAATTTTCCGGAGTTTACTTCCCGGGTATGTCCTTCTCCCTGTGAGGCAGCATGTACCTGCAATCTGAATGGAGAACCGGTTTCCAATAAGGAAAATGAGAGGAGTATTATCGAAGCGGCTTATGCAAACGGACTTGCTGCACCCCATGCCCCAAGTGTACGTACCGGAAAAAAGATTGCGGTAATTGGTTCTGGTCCGGCAGGATTAGCTGCAGCAGATCAGTTAAATAAGCGGGGACATTCCGTTACTGTATATGAAAAGAGTGACCGCCTGGGTGGACTTTTAATGTATGGAATTCCTAACATGAAGTTAGAAAAGCAGATTATTGACAGAAAAATTGAAGTGATGAAGGCGGAGGGGGTAGAATTTATCACCAATGCCAACGTAGGTGCCAATAAAGCGGCAATGAATCCAATGGTGGCAAAGGAGGATGTAATGGGTGAGTATCTGGTGAATGCAGAAGAAAAAGCTGTGAAAGCGGATATGATATTGAAGGATTACGACAGTGTTGTTCTTGCCTGTGGTGCTTCTAATCCAAGGGACATCAAAGCAAAGGGAAGAGATGCCAGGGGAATTTACTTTGCGGTAGATTTTTTGAAGACAACGACGAAAAGTTTGTTAAACTCCGGTTTGAAAGATAAAAAGTATGTTAGTGCCAAAGGGAAAAATGTCCTAGTTATCGGCGGTGGAGATACCGGCAATGACTGTGTGGGAACTTCGATCCGTCAGGGATGTAAGAGTATCGTGCAGCTTGAAATGATGCCAAAGCCTCCGGTTTGCAGAAAAGACAGCAATCCCTGGCCGGAATGGCCGAAAATCCTTAAGACGGATTATGGGCAGGAGGAAGCCATTGCTGTATTTGGTCAGGATCCCCGGATTTATGAGACAACGGTTAAGGAATTCACAAAAGATAAAGACGGAAATGTTATTAAGGCAAAATGTGTAAAGCTTGAATGGAAAAAGGATGCCAAGACGGGGCGGATGAATATGTCTGAGATAGAAGGCAGTGAATATGAGATTCCCTGTGATATTGTGTTGATTGCAGCGGGATTTCTGGGTTCACAGGAATACGTTTCAAAGGCATTTGGAGTGGAATTAAATGAAAGAACCAATGTGAAAACAGATGCAGGGACTTATGTAACCAATGTGCCGAAAGTATTTACGGCAGGAGATATGCATAGAGGGCAGTCATTAGTTGTATGGGCAATCCGTGAGGGAAGAGAGGCTGCAAGGGCAGTGGATACCGCATTGATGGGATATTCGAATCTGTAAAAAACGCATAAGCCAAATATCCATGCAATCATGGCTATTTTCCTCGTTGCTTGCGGGAATAAATTAAGGAATAACAGGGTAGTATCATGATTATATCTTGAATAACATCCCTGTTATTTTTTAGTGTCTGCTCATTCTTAAAATAAACTAATATTGATCAGAAATACCCTATTTGAATTAATACTTTGCCATTTAACTAAAATATGGTAAAATAAAAAGAATTGGTTATAATAAATCGTGTACTATATACTGTTTGCATTTTGTTGTTAAAGGAAGGTTTCATATATGTTGAATATGGCATTAATAGGAATTACATTGCTGGCACTGGTGGGATTATCGCTTTTATTTCATGTGTTTATAAAGGTGACACCGGAAGAGAGCTGGGCATCCGCTATTATGACTATATTGGTGCTTGTTTATATAATGGGTTTGTTTGGAAACACAGGATATGCATTGCTGGCAGTAATGATACTGGCGGCAGTGGGGATTATCGCGTCTGTTGCAGCATTTATCAGAAAATCAGATTATTCATTTTGCACATTCTTTTCACCCGGGATTGTTATGATGTTTGGTATTACAGTGGTTGGGGCTGTTGTCTTTAAAGGAATGCATATCTGTAACTGGGATGAGTTATATCAGTGGGGGAAGGCTGCTAATTATATGGTGGAATTTGACCGGCTGCCGGGAGGAGACGGCTTTTCTGGAGAGTCTGTACTGTTATCCAGTACTACTTTTTTTCACTATTTTATGTCAAAATTAAGTTATGTTATTACAGGAAGAATTACAGAAAGCAATTATTATGTATCAAATCTGCTGCTTTGGTTTAGTGCATTGATTCTTCCCTTTTCTGGTGACGGATGGAAAAATTTTAAAAGGGTTTGGGGATTTGGGCTTTTTCATTTCCTGTTGACAGCAATGATTTTTGTGCAGCCATATTATAATATCTATACAGATCAGGCGACAGCATACTGGGCAGGCGGTTTGGTTGCATGGCTTTTGCTGGGAAGGTGCAGCAGACATAATTTATATCTGGTACCTCTTGTTCTGTTAAATGTAGGATTAATGAAATCCATGGTTGGTCCGATGTTCGCAGTGATTGCCGTTGTGGTAATGATTATCCTGTATTGTGTATCACGCATCGAGAAAAAAGAGAGTATTTTGCCAAAGAACTGGAAACGGTATTTATTTTCGAAGAAGGGGCTGGCAGGTCTTTGTGCAGTACTTTCTCCGGTTATTTTTATTATAATCTGGTCTTTTGTGACCGGGCAGAACAGTTTATTTCGGTTCCATACAGCAGAGGCAGCACCGGGAGAAGAAAACCGGGCAGCACTGACACTGAAATCCATGATTGGCTGGATTTTCAAATCAGTAAACCTTAAGGAGGACTGTCTGTATCTGTCGTATGGAATTTTTATACTGATTACCGTAGGAATTGTTTATCTGGTTTATCCTGTGATACTGGATAAGAAGGAGCGGCTTAGATATAATAGTATTATGTATGCATACATTTTAGGATTTGCAGGTTATTTCTTTGTAATGTATTTTGCATATATGAAGGTGTTTGGGTATGTTGACAGCATCCGTGCAATGTCGTTAAATAGGTATTATTCAGATTATATGATGCTGGGTGTCGTTCCACTTACAGTTCCGTTGTTTAAAATGTCGCTTTCGGAAAAGCAAAGATATGTGACGGCAATCAAAAAGGGAATCATCTTTGTATCTGTTCTTTGTATTGTTTATGGAAGCAGCGGCTATCTTTTGCAAAATCTTGTTCACACATATGCATTGGATACAGGAAATTATTCTGAGAGGGAAAAGATGATAAAGTATACGGAGAAGATAAAGGATATTACAGATGAAAGTGGGAAAATTTATTTTATCAATCAAAAAAAATCAGGATTATTTACTCTGGTAGCAGATTATGAATTAGGGGAGCAGCTGACCAGAGGAGGTATGTGTTTCAAGTTTAGAAAAGATACTGGGGAACCAATTCTTGGTTTAACCGAATATCCCATCGAGACATTGCCAGCTGTGTTGAGCGAACAGGGATATGAATATTTATGGGTATACTCGACAAATTCATATTTTAACGAGAATATGGAAGATTTGTTTGGTGTGCGAAAGGTGAAAAATGGTGATTTCTACAGGATTGTGGATTCATTGGATGGTGTCGCATTAGAATATGTGAAGAGGATTAAGTAATTGTGGATTCGTGGGAAGGGAATATGGAAAAGGTTAATGTTTTAATATCAACTTATAATGGGGAAAAATATATAACAGCCCAAATTGACAGTATTTTGAATCAGACATATACCAATATAAAAATTTATGTGCGGGATGATGGCTCTACGGATCAGACTGTGAGCATATTAAAAAAGTACGAGAAAAGAAAACAGATTATTTTATTAGAGGGTGAAAATATCGGATTTGGAGGCAGTTTTATGCAACTGCTGCAATATGCAGAAGATGGTGATTATTGGGCTTTCTGTGATCAGGATGATGTATGGGATATTCATAAAATAGAAAAAGCAGTGAATCAATTGCATAATATGCCTGATAAAGAACCCAATATGTACTTTCATAATTTTTCCCTGACAGACGAGAATATGAATGTTACAGGTACTTATCAGAATCATATTCCAGATTATTCTTTTCAAATGGCAATTACAGAATGTCTGCATATGGGATTTGCAACGGTAATCAACTGTCGTTTCAGGGAATTGATGTTAAGGGGAGATATTACGCAGATTCCGTCTCACGACTGGTGGGCAGAATTGATTGCCATGGAATTTGGTAATGTTTATACGGATGATTATATAGGAGCAAAGCATAGGAGGCTGGATGTCAGTGTATCCGGTAATGGTTTAGGGAGCAGAATTAAGTGGTTTTTTGGTGCTTTAAAAGGTAAATCAGAAATACCGGAGCTTGCGAAAGAGTTTCTATATGTATTTGGTAAAGAAATGAAATTAAAAGATAAAGAAATCCTTGAATGGTTTGTTATGGAACATTACAGTATAGGAAAAATTTTAAAAAAATCCTTTTATGCCAAAAGGTGGCGGACAAGCCTGTCATCAGAACTGGTACTGCGTTGTCTGATGCTGTCGGGGAAAATATAGGTGAAAATATGGTTCAGGTATTAATGTCAACCTATAATGGGGAAAAGTATATAAAAGAGCAGCTGGATTCAATATTGGGACAGACTTATCAGGATATACGAATTTTAATCAGGGATGATTCATCCAGCGATGGGACTGTTGCAATCTTAAGGGAATATAGTGAAAGGTATCACAATATTGAATATTATGTTGGGAGCAATCTCGGTGCACAGGGAAGTTTTTTTGATTTGTTTGCCCATGTAGATAAACAGGCTGAGTATATTGCAGCCTGCGACCAGGATGATGTGTGGTATGAAGATAAGATTGAAACAGCGGTATGCTGTCTGCAGGGACTGGAAGGACCAGGGCTGTATTGTTGTAAAACACAGCTTACTGATAAGAATTTGAGTCCTATGGAAGATCAATTAAGACATAGTGAACCTACGGTTACCTTCGGAAATGCTTTGATTGAGAATATTTGCACAGGTTGTACGATGGTGATTAATAAAGCATTGTATCAAATTGTGGAAGGAAAATGGCCGAAGCAAAGCGTAATGCATGATTGGTGGTTTTATCAGGTGGCAGTATGTTTCGGAAAGGTAATATATGATAACAGACCTCATATATTTTATCGCCAACATGAAAATAATGTGATTGGATTGGATCATGGAAGAGCAGCACTTATTAAAAGACAGATAAAATCATTTCGAACATTCAGAGGAAAATATACTGCACAGATGGAGGAACTTATGAATACTTTTCCGTTAAGCGGAGAACAAAAATATATGGCAGAATTAATGGTTGGTACAAAATGCTCATGGAAATGCAGAGCTAAAATTCTGTTTGAAAAAAGAATCTACCGGCAGGGGAGATTTGATACAATTTTATTTAAGATAATGTTAGCAATAGGATGGTTATAATATTATGCATTGAGAGCCACAATAGTTGTATAAAGAATACAAATATGGTAGAATATGTTAGATTATACAGCAATCGGTTTTGCAGGGCAGAATTGATGACTATAAATTGATAGCGGAGTGTAACTATGGAACACACATTTGTAATATGTGCATACAAAGAAAGCCCTTATTTGGAAAATTGTATACAGTCTTTAAAAAAGCAGACGGTTGCTTCCGATATTATTATAACAACATCTACACCTAATTCTTATATATCAGATATGGCTGACAAGTACAAGATTCCTGTATATGTAAAAGAGGGGACCCCGGATATTGCAGACGATTGGAATTTTGGGTATTCAAAGGTACAAACTCCCTATTTGACAATTGCACATCAGGATGATATATATCTGCCTGATTATACAAAGCATGTATTGGAGGAGTTCCGGTGCTCTTTTAGACCTTTGATTTATTTTAGTGATTACGGAGAACTGCGTAATGATAAAATTGTCAAAAAGAACAAACTGCTGCGGGTGAAACGGATTATGCTGATTCCACTAAGGTGCAGGGCACTGTTTTCCAGTATTTTTGTAAGAAGAAGGATATTATCACTTGGTTCGCCAATCTGCTGTCCTTCAGTGGCATATGCAAGAGAGAACCTTCCGGAAGTAGTATTTTCCACAGGGTTTCGGAGCAATGAAGACTGGGAGGCGTGGGAAAAGTTATCCAGACTCAAAGGGGATTTTATATATGATAAGAATATCATGATGTATCATAGAATCCACGAAGATTCGGAAACATCTGCAATTATTCAGGATAATGGGCGTTCAATGGAGGATATGCAGTTATATAGTAAATTTTGGCCTAAGCCTATAGCGAAGATATTAGTCAGGCTTTATGCAAGCGGACAGAAGTCCAATGAGTTAAAATAATGGTTGGTGATGATATAGATGAAAAAATTAGCAATTATACCGGCATACAATGAAAAACAGAGCATTATATTTACAGTTGAGGATATCAAGAAGAATGCACCGGATTTTGATTATGTTATAATTAATGACTGTTCTACTGATAATACGATGGATATTTGTAAGTATAATGGTTATAATGTACTGAATCTTCCAGTTAATCTGGGAATTGGAGGGGCTGTCCAGACTGGATATCTGTATGCCTATAACTACGGATATGATGTTGCCGTACAATTTGATGGGGATGGACAGCACAAAGCAGAATATCTGGATGCAATGGCAGAGTATCTTGTGGATCATGATTTGGATATGGTGATTGGTTCAAGATTTATTGACAATGAGGGTTTTCAGTCTACGTGGATACGAAGAATCGGGATAAAATATTTTACTGTGTTGATTAAAATATTAAGTGGAAAGACAATAACAGATCCCACTTCCGGGATGCGTATGTGCAATAAGAAGACAATTGAGATGTTTGCCAATGAATATCCCAGAGATTATCCGGAGCCGGAAAGTGCAATGCGTTTGATTCGCCATAAGCGTAAAATAGAGGAATTTCCGGTAGAAATGCGGGACCGGCAGGGTGGGGTATCAGTTATTTCACCGTTGGCATCTGTGTATTATATGCTAAAGGTTACACTTGCTATCATTATTGAAAGGGTGCGATAAAATATGATGACTACAAAGTTTCAGACAATTTTAATTGTCGGAATTATACTGCTTTTGTTGTTTATATTGAATATGATTCGTAAAAGGAAATTAGAATTAAAATATTCCTTGGTATGGTTGATTGTATTGATATTTTTGCTGGTTATGGCATTTATGCCGCAAAAATTACAGGAAATTGCTACAGGGCTTGGTATATATTCACCTATTAATATGATTTTCTTTTTGGGATTTGTTTTTTCGCTTGCCATTATTTTTGTATTGACGGTTACAGTGTCAAGACTGTCTGCAAGAATCCGACGGCTGGCCCAGATTGTGGCAATGATGAACCGGTATATGGGGGAGGAAGAATTAGAGGATGAAGAGTCGGTTAAAGAGATACTAGAGCAATTCGGAAAAGAATGATACACTGCTTAAGAGTTAAGAAAGATGATCCCATATCAGTTTTGGCAATTTGTATTCAGGACTGATACGGGGTCATCTTTTAATGTAGTGTAAATTTAATAAAATGAAAAACTGTCTTTGTACTCGATTTTTCGTTTTAATGAAAAATCCTCGTATAATAGTGTTAGATTTGTATTGTAATATGGATCACCTTCATTTAGCAGGTGATGCCATTTATTGCGGAAACGCATGATTTCTGACTGGAAACGTGCTAATTTTTCTGGGGTATCTTCGATACCTCTGCTTTTGGATTCATAATGATATAATTTTGCATAAGGAGTGTACACTACCAGATAATTTTCTTGACGGACTTTCAGGCACAGATCAATATCATTAAATGCTACCTTAAAGTGTTCGTCAAAACGATTCACTTTTTGAAAAAGTGTTTTTCTGATCATCATGCAGGCAGCAGTTACGCAAGAGTAATCCTGTACAAGACAAAGACGGTTGAAATAACCATTATCAGCAGCAGGAAGATTTTTGTGGGAATGTCCTGCTATCCCTTGGATTCCAAGTATTACACCGGCATGTTGAACAGTGTTATCAGGATACAGTAATAGACTGCCTACAATACCTACATCCTCCCGCTGAGCATACATCAGCATTTCTTCTAACCAATTTGTGGTAATCACTTCTGTATCATTATTAAGAAACAGGATATATTCACCGGAAGCATAGGTTACGGCATAATTGTTAATTGCAGAATAATTAAATTCTTTATCCCAGTGGAGTATTTTTATATTATCATGCTGGGATATGCGATGATAATAATGAAATGTTTTTTCTTCTGTACTATTGTTTTCAACAATGATTATTTCATAATTTGTATAGCTGCTTTTAAAGATAGAATTGATACATTTTGCCAGATCATCAGTATGGTCTTTGTTCGGTATGATAATGGAAATAAGAGGAGCAGTATGCAGTTGGTACGCAATACGCAGATTATTATAATCAATATGGGTGATATGTGCAGTAATGCCTTGATGCATAAAGTATCTGGTGACAGATTTTTTATACTGCTCAGAATCAATCTCCGTATATTTGTTTAGGTTATGAATTAAGATTTTACTGATATGTGTGATTTGATAGCAGATCTTGTTTGCATAAATGACACAATCGTTTAGCAGCAGATTAAGAGGGGAAGCTGTTATAGTAAAAATTTTTCTGGCTGCATCATGGGAAATACAAAAATTATGACCGATATAATTTTTTTGCATTAACATATCATAATTATAATCTGATTTAAAATGAGGATCGGAACGTTTTTGATTAGATGAAATAATATCTTCATCATAAAAAATAAAATCTGAAGAGCGGTTATTAATCGTGGAAGCCAGCTCAAATAATAAATCGGGAGATGCGAGGGCATGTTCGCTAAAAAACACAATATAATTGTATTCTGTGATAAATAAGGAATCAGGAACATCAAAAAAGTGCAGTTTTGTTTTTGACAGCTCTGATGGCAACTGCTTTTCTAGTTTACGGGGGACAAATAATTCCCATTTTTTATAGGTCTGCATCTCTAATGTATTGAGTAAAAGTTTGAAATGTGTATTATTGTAGGGATAAACTATTTGAAAAAAAGGGGCATTATTAAAATGGGTAGATGACTGCAAGTTTAAAGTGGATTTATTTAATTGAGTCATTTTGATAAAGTAATTATAGTTAGATTTATCCGAAGAAGTATATAAAAAAAATTGGTTGAAGAATTTTTTGATTCCGTTATTTTTTAAATAGTGTATTGCAAGTTTTAAGTTACTGATCGTAATTAAATTAAAAATTTTAAAAAGCTTGTTCATGTTTTGCTCCGTCTCTGTTTATATTTTTATATAGTATGGATTTATTATACTATATAACTGTATGAATTCCAAACAAAATGGTGGATGAATTTATTCTGCTTGTATAAAAGATGGCAAAATGGTATACTAAAGAATATATAGAATTTGTAATGAGGTGTAGTTTATGAGATATGTTGTGACTGGTGCAAATGGATATATTGGAAGATTTGTGGTGAAGGGACTGTTGGAACAGGGTGAAGAGGTTGTGGCAGTCGATTTAAAATTTGATGGGATAGATGATAGAGCAGAGTATTCCGATGTTTCGATTTTAGAAGATGATGAAAAGGTATATGATAAATTAGGCAGACCGGATGTGTGTATTCATTTGGCATGGCGCAATGGTTTTGTCCATAATCATATCTCTCATATAGAGGATTTACCTAAGCACGTTGCTTTTCTTAATCGTTTGATTGAGGGAGGAATTAAGCAGATTGTTGTAATGGGAAGCATGCATGAGGTCGGTTATTGGGAAGGTGCGATTGATGAGAATACACCAACGAATCCGGAATCTTTTTATGGTATATCAAAGAATGCATTAAGGCAGGCACTGAATGTACTTACAGTGGGAAAGAATGTGTGTCTGCAGTGGATAAGAGGATACTACATTTTAGGAGATGATTTGAAAAATCATTCGATTTTTACGAAGCTTTTGGAGGCGGACAAGGAGGGAAAGGAATCTTTTCCTTTCACAAGCGGAAAGAATAAATATGATTTTATATCTGTACAGGAACTGGCTGATCAGATTGTTGCAGTGTCAAGACAGAATGAGGTGGATGGTATTATCAATTGTTGTACTGGTAAACCTATGTCATTGGCTGAAAGAGTAGAGCAATTTATTCAGGATAATCATCTCAATATAAGATTAGATTATGGAGCATTTCCGGACCGGACATATGATTCTCCAGGTATCTGGGGGAATCCGGAGAAAATTAATTCCATTCTTGGCAAATAAACATCATTAAGGAGACATCTTATGAAGAGAAAGATATTCTGTGCTATTGTGGTAATTCTCACTTTATTCGTTAATATGTTTATTATATTTAAGGGTGCGAATATATATCCTGGTACAATTACAATTAAGATAAACTTGGAAGCTGATACAGCAGCAGATATTCAATTATTCTATTCAGATGGGATATTTGATTTGGATCATACGGTTACTCAATCATATACGGTGCCAGGGAAAAAGCAGGAGCTTATTTTTGATATTCCGTCTAATTATACGGCATGGCGGTTGGATTATGGGGAGATACAAGGCGAGGTTCGCCTCTATAGTATGCAATTAGAGGCAGGTAAATATATTCAGCAGGTTGACCTGGATTCGATGGTTAAGGCTGACAATCATGACATTTCAGATGTGTTATGTGATACAGAGGGATGCAGGCTGGTTATAAACGGTGAAGATCCATATAGTATTATGGATATGGAAGCCGTTCCAAGAAATAAGCTGTTAAATCGGAGTTCTGGGAATAAAACAGTTGTTGCTAAGTTTATTGTGTGTATTTTGCTGGATTTCTTTATAATACTCTTTTTGATAAAACATACGACAATTCTGGATGTTTGTAATGAAATATACGGACAGCGGGAATTAGTGTTTAATCTGGCTAAAAATGATTTTAAAACCCGTTATGTGGGTTCATATCTGGGTATAGTATGGGCATTTATCAGACCAGTAATTACTGTTGTTGTTTACTGGTTTGTTTTTCAGGTTGGGATGCGGAGCAGTGATGTTAATCATTTTCCTTTTGTATTATGGCTGATAGCAGGTCTTGTGCCGTGGTTTTATTTTTCAGATGCCTTGGGGAGCGGTACAAATTCCCTGATAGAGTATCAGTATCTGGTAAAAAAGATTGTATTTAACATTAATACACTTCCTATTGTAAAGATTATTTCTGCTTTGATTGTTCATGCCGCCTTCGTTATATTTACAATCATAATATATTGGTGTTATGGATATGCTCCAGATTTATATACATTTCAGCTGATATATTATTCTTTTTGTATGGCTGTTTTTACGTTAGCATTAGTGTATTTTACCAGTTCAGCAGTTATATTTTTCAGAGATATCACTCAAATTATAGGTGTAATATTAGAGGTGGGAATCTGGATTACTCCAATTATGTGGCAGTTAACAGTAATCCCGGATTTCTTAAGATGGATTTTTAAATTAAATCCGATATATTATATAGTTTCGGGATACAGGGATTCTTTGATTGCTAAAGTATGGTTTTGGGACAATCTCTATTTAACTGCTTATTTTTGGGGGCTTACAGTAATTTTATTTATTTTAGGAACGCGTGTGTTTAATAAATTGAAAATTCACTTTGCAGATGTTCTTTAGAAAGAGGTATGTATGGCGTCAGAGAATGCAATTGAAGTAAAAAATATCAGTAAAATGTATAAGCTATATGATAAAAACAGTGATCGTTTTAAAGAGGCACTGGGCTTTACTAAAAAAAAGTGTTATCACGAGCATTATGCATTACGAGATGTTGGTTTTGAGGTTAAAAAAGGAGAGACTGTCGGAATTATAGGAACAAATGGTTCCGGGAAGTCGACTATATTAAAGATTATTACCGGTGTTTTGCAGCCAACTGCCGGTGAATTAAATGTAGATGGCAGAATTTCGGCATTATTGGAGCTTGGTGCAGGATTTAACATGGAATATACCGGAATTGAAAATATTTACTTAAACGGTACCATGATGGGATTCAAAAAGGAAGAGATTGAAAGTAGAATAGACAGTATTTTGCAATTTGCGGATATAGGGGAATTTGTTTATCAACCTGTAAAAACATATTCCAGCGGTATGTTTGTCCGGCTTGCATTTGCGGTTGCAATTAATATTGATCCGGAAATATTGATTGTAGACGAGGCATTGTCTGTCGGAGATGTATTTTTTCAGGTGAAATGTTATCACAAATTTGAAGAATTTAAAAAGATGGGAAAAACTATCCTGTTTGTGAGTCATGATTTAGGCAGTATTAGTAAATATTGTGATCGAGTGATTTTACTTAATAAAGGGCAGAAGGTTGCTGAAGGTGAGCCAAAGGAAATTGTTGATATGTACAAGCAGATTTTGGTAAAACAGGATCAGAATCTGGATGTAACGAAAGAGTCATCTGTCGAGGTGAAGGAACAGGATCATGAAGAGTGGAAGAAGGATTTATTGCTGAATCCGGATGTCATAGATTATGGAGAGAAAAAAGCAGAGATAGTTGATTTTGCGGTTATTGATAACAAGGGCAAGATTACGTCGAACATTGAAAAAGGGACAGAATTTGAAATCCGTTTCAAGGTAAATTTTCATCAGACGATAGAAGAACCTATTTTTGCATTTACAATAAAAGATATACAGGGGACAGAAATTACAGGGACGAATACAATGTATGAGAATGTAGGAAGCGGAACTGTAACCGCAGGAGAGACCAGAGTGGTATCTTTTAAACAGAAAATGAACCTTCAGGGAAGAAATTATGTATTAGCATTGGGATGTGTCGGATTTAATGAGAGCCGATTTGTTGTATATCATAGATTATATGATGTATGTAATATTAATGTAATTTCTGATAAGAATACAGTCGGATTTTATGATATGGATTCAAAGGTCGAGATTAAATAAGGAGAAAAGGAATGATTGTCAATTCGGATACTGCCAAACGTTGTGCGATATATGTTTTCTTTGATAAAGATGGAATTGTAGATGCGTACAATTTCTATTTTTTAAAAGAATTAAAAAAAGTGATTTCAAGGCTAATTATAATCTGTAATGGAGAAGTGAATGATAAAGGGATAGAAGGATTTCGTGCTTTGACAGATGAGATTATAGTGAGACCGAATGAAGGGTTTGATATTACAGCATATAAAAAGGGAATAGAACATATTACTTTTGATAAATTAGCTGATTATGATGAGATTATTCTTTCAAATTCAACAAATTTCGGACCGTTTTATCCCTTCAGAGATATGTTTGATTCGATGGCGCAAAGAGATATTGATTTTTGGGGGATTACCAATTTTCATGAGGTTCCCTTTGATCCATTTGGAACGATTGAATATGGATATATTCCTAAACATATACAGTCTTTTTTTATGGTGTTTCGCCAATCTCTGTGTATGACAAGGGATTTTATACAATATTGGAAGACTTTACCTGCAATTCATAATTACAATGAAGCTGTTGGTTTTTTTGAGACTGTGTTCACCAAAAAGTTTGCGGAAAAGGGATATCAATGGGATGTTTATGTGGACTCATCTGATCTGGAGGGATATACTTATGATCCTCTTAGAGATTATCCGAAGTATGTTATTGAACAAAAGAAGTGTCCGATCATAAAAAGGAGATCCTTTTTTCATGAATATGGAGAAGCATTATCCAGAAGCGGAGGAGAGGCGACAAGAGAAGCGTTTGAATATATTCGGGATTATACCGATTATGATGTAGATATGATTTGGGATAATCTGCTTAGATTACAGAATCAGGCAGATTTGAAAAAGAGAATGCAGCTAAATTATGTGATTTCGTCCTCTTTACCTAAGAATGTTTTACTGGACAAGAGTATGAAAGTTGCTTTGATTATTCATATTTACTATGAAGATTTAGCAGAATATTGTTGTAAATATGCACAATCTATGCCCAAGAATGTAGATATTATTATTACAGTTCCTTCGGAAGAGAAATTAGAGCATGTTAAGGCTGTTTTTCAGTATTTGAAGGATTATTCGATTGAATATAGAGTTGTGGGGAATCGCGGAAGGGATGTTGCACCTTTTCTTGTTGGATGCAAGGATATCATAGACCGCTATGATTTGGTATGTAAGGTACATGATAAGAAGGTGTATCAGGTTATGCCGATGTCTGTCGGTGCGTCATGGGCATATAAATGCTTTGAAAATTTAATTAAAAATGAGATATATGTTGAGAATGTAATAAAAACATTTCAGGAAAATCCACGCTTGGGATTGTTGACGCCGCCAGTACCAAACCATGCACCATATTATCCAACAACTGGCAAAGGAGAATGGGGGGATAATTTTCAGGTGGCATATGAACTTGCTAGGGAACTGGGGATGGATATTGATATGGATCCTAATAAGGAGCCGATTGCACCGTTGGGTTCTATGTTTTGGGTTAGAACAAAAGCATTAAAAGTATTATTTGACCATGATTGGCAATATGATGAATTTCCTGAAGAACCGATTGAGACAGATGCAACTGTTTTACATGCAATCGAAAGAATATACCCATTTTGTGTTCAATATGAAGGATATTATCCTGCATGGGTTATGGTAGATACTTATGCAAGAATAGAAATGACAAACTGGGATTTTATTAATAGAAAATTAGAGCAGGCTGCTTTTAGAAAGGTCGGAGTAACGAATTATCATGAATTGTTAAATCGCATTCAGCAGTTATAGGAGAATATTATGATTGTCAAAGAAGAAAATGCAAACAGGTGTGGTATTTTTTTATACTATGATAAAGAAGGTGTAGTAGATGATTACGTTATATTTCTTTTAGATTCTTTACGCCCATTTTTAAAGTATTTATTAGTTGTGTGTAACGGACCTGTGAATGAAGAAGCAAATGCCCGTTTGGAAAAAGCAGCAGATGAAGTGTTGGTTCGGGAAAACGAAGGGTTTGATGTGGGAGGATACCGTGAAGGTATTTTTCATATTGGTTTGGAAAAGTTGGCAGAATACGACGAGACGCTTATGTTCAATTATACCTTTTTTGGACCATTATATCCTTTTAGTGAGATGTTTGATAAAATGAACCAAAAAGATCTTGATTTCTGGGGAATTACGAAGCATCATAAGGTTGATCCGGATCCGTTTATGGCGAATCGCTACGGATATCTGCCAGAGCATATTCAGTCTCATTTTCTGGTATTGCGGAAGGAATTTATTAAAAGCAGGGATTATATTGATTTTATTACAAATTTAAAGAATCCGACATCCTATCTGGAATCAATTTGTGAATACGAATCTATTTTTACAAAACATTTTGCAGATTTGGGATATCGATGGGATGTATATGTAAATACGGATGAATATGAAGGGTATGCATATTGCCCGATTATGTTTTACTTAAAGGATATGATTGTTGATAAAAGGTGTCCGATTGTAAAGAGGCGTTCTTTTTTTACAGATTATCAGGATTTTATGCTTAATACATGTGGAGAATCATCAGTAGAGGCATATGATTATATCAGGGATAATTTGGACTATGATTTAGATATGGTGTGGGATAATCTGCTGCGATTAGAAAACATGACAGAAATCAGCCAGGTCATGCATTTAAATTATATGCTGCCGAATGAAGAATCCCGAGAAGATGTGTCGCTTTCAAACAGTGCAGTATTTTGTTATGTTGAGAGCATGCAGCATGCCGATGGTTATGCCCGGTATTTGAAAGAAATCCCGGATGAAGTGGATTTTTATTGGTTAGGAGAAAAGGGAATCATGGATTCTATGCCGTCTATCGCAACAGGTAGGGAGAAGGATAGAATATATTTAAAGCATAATCATTATCTGGAGGCATTTTCCAGGCTGTCGGAGTATTTTGACCGGTATGAATATATCTGTATGATAAAAATGGCAGATATAGAACAGGCAAAGCCTTATAGTAATTTCGATTCATGGCAGTACCGGGATTGGGAGAATCTTTTGGGCACCACACATATTATTAGGAATGTAATAGCAGCTTTTATTGAAAATAGCCGGTTAGGATGTTTGGTGCCACCTGTTCCGAACCATGGGGATATATTTGCAATGATTGGGGACGGATGGAAAGGAAGATATGATGAAGTTAAGGATTTTTTAAATACCTTATCTATAAAAAAGAGTCTAAAAAAAGAGGATGAGCCGATTGCACCATTTGGAGGAAGTTTTTGGATGCGGACAGCGGCATTTAAGGGGACATACTATAATCAATTAGATTGTAATGAGGATGTATTTTTGATGTCTGTGCCATTACTGGCACAGAATCAGGGATTTTACACAGGAGCCGCATACAATAACAAATATGCGGCGATAGAGATTACGAATCAGGATTATATGATGAGAGAGCTGAATAAGGTTGTGTTTGAAAAATATGGTCCTAATTATCATAAGGTGGTTGTTGACCGCATTGAGAATAATGCAATTATCAGAAATGCAAAGCTGGAAGCAGTACAACAAAATCTATTATCAAAAATTAATCTGGTATTAAAGCGGTATCTTCCAAAGAAAATATATTATTTCATAGAACGCTGCTATGTAAAATTGAGGAGTTAGATGTAACTATGACGGAGACAGTAGGAAAAGTAAAATTGAATTTAGATCATTACAGTGGTAAGGATTTGTATAGTGATGGAGACGAGATTGAGAATAAGATACTGGATATTGTAAAAAAAGAGAGTGGGTATGAGTATTGTCATAAAGAATTTACAAATTGGGCTGTTTTGTATCATTTAAGCAGGCAGAGGGAAAATATTGTTGAGCCAATGGATATAAAAGATTCGGATACTGTACTTGAGATTGGTGCGGGGATGGGTGCTGTTACTGGTGCAATTGCAAAACAATGTAAGCAGATTGAGTGTATAGAATTGTCAAAACGTCGTTCTCTTGTTAATGCGTATCGACATAAGGATTTTGATAATATTGAAATAATGGTTGGCAATTTTCAGGATATTCCGCTTGAAAAAAAGTATGATGTAGTTACTTTAATTGGTGTATTGGAATATGCATACCATTATATTAATAGTGACAGACCTTATGACGATTTTGTCAGCAAGGTATCATCCTGCCTGAAACCGGGTGGGAGATTATATATTGCTATTGAAAATAAATTGGGTATGAAATATTTCGCAGGATATCATGAAGACCATTTAGGTGTACCGTTTAAAGGCTTGGAAGGATATTGCAAAGAGGATAAAGTACAAACATTTTCTAAATCCCAGTTGCAAAAGCTGTTATTTAAAAATGGATTTTTGAAAAGTTATTTTTATTATCCGTTTCCGGATTATAAACTGCCAACTGTTATCTATGATGAGGAAACAATTCAGTCCTTTGAGATTGATTATCCTTCGCAAATTAATTATGATATGGATGTCAGAACAGTGTTTCAACAAAATAGGGTGTTTAAGAGTTTAAAGGGAACGGATGAGGTTGGAATATTTGCTAATTCCTTTTTGGTTGAGGCAATAAAGGAGTAGGAAATAATGAAGAAAAAGTATATCAAATTCAGTGATGAGAGAAATCGGAAATATAGTATAAAAACAATTATATGGGATGATGACGGGCAAACCAGAGTGACGAAGGAAGCGATTTTTCCTGAGGGTAGAGAGCATATATCAAATATTCATTATAATGGCAGTCTGCTTAAAAAATATTATGATGTAGAAATTTGTGATTCATGGTTAAAGGATGGGATAATTGAATTTGAATTTATAAGTGGAGAGTCTTTGGAAAGTAAATATATTGCTTGTCTGGAAAAGAATGATATAGATACATTTAAGGAGCTTTTATCTGTCCATAAGACTTGTATCATGGGAAAACAGGATAATCTTACAATATTCGAAGATTCTGAGGAGTTTAATAAGATTTTTGGAAAAGAGGAACGGTTTATTGGAATACCAGCATTGAAATGCAGTAATTTTGATGCAATTGCGAGTAATATTATTTACCGGAATGACAGACAGGTATTTATCGATTATGAATGGGTGTATGAATTTGTGATACCGGTTGATTTGGTACTTTATCATTGCCTTTTTGATTTATACAGCCATAATGATAAATTGGAGAGTTTTTTTCCTTTGAACTCGGCATTAGAGATGTTGGGGGTAGAGATAGATCATACAATACTGAAAAATGCATATGAGACTTTTCATCGCCATATTATTACAGATGGTGATGCGAATAGTTATGCACTGGTGAAAGCAATATGCTTGAAGAATCTTAAAACCTTGGAAGAATATGACCATGAGCATTTAGTTCTTCAATGTGAGATCGACAGACTGCAGGGTGTCATTCAGTCGATTAATGAGAACTTAATAAAGAAGGACACAGAATTGCTAATTTTGAATAACCAATTAAAAGAGATATGCGAATCTAAAACATGGAGAATATTCGAGATTCTTCATAAATTGGGGAGGGTTAGGAAAAAATAAATGTTTTATTTAGAGTTTATTTGGACGATTGCAGTTGTTTCGTAATTTTTATTCAGGCGTATTTTAATACGCCTGAAATCATTTACGCATATTTTTATAATTAAAAAGCAAAAATTTATTAGTGCATATTGATATAGAGGCATAGGAAAGAAGGAACCACAAAGGAGTCTGTGAAATTTTTTCTGTA